>OOAA01000847.1_pt1 | contig 18697 bp, 17 predicted proteins | sample 1671671 | NCBI WGS metagenome assembly OOAA01 (sample SAMN06348180, study PRJEB24527) | human gut metagenome | biome: human gut; feature: ankylosing spondylitis patient; material: feces | host: Homo sapiens | place: China | collected 2015-10 | reverse complement strand
AACATATAGGCGCAGCCGATGGATTTTACGTCAGCTGCGCTTGGCTTTTTAGACAAAATGAAAAACCCTGTAAGCGTCTAATCGTCGAAGAATGTTAACCGTAAGCTAAAGTTATAAAAAATCAAAGAGTTCCTCAGCGTACCTACGGTGAAAGCACCTATATTTTTTTCAATTAAGCGCACCTTCGGTGTATGAAAAATGAAGGCGCTTTGCTAATGCAGTGCGGTAACCCGCATGAAAATCAAAGCGCGCGCTTCATGGAGTGTAACGAATATCACATTTAGAAAACAGAGCAGCAAGACTTAAATCTTCCTGCTCTGTTTCGCTTTACACACTTGTCTAAACCTCCTCTCCGCCACTTGAAGAAATTCTGCATTTGTGGTATCATATTAAACTGCGGGTGAATATGTTTGCCCGCGGATATTTATTACAATATTGCACCCGACAGGATGAGTCGGTGCAACGCAAAACGGGAGAAAAAGATGATAACAGTATCCGATCTCAGCTTCAATTTCGGCACACAGACCCTGTTCAAGGGCGTCGATCTCAAATTTACGCCCGGCAACTGCTACGGTATAATCGGAGCAAACGGCGCGGGCAAATCAACATTTCTGAAAATACTTTGCGGTGAGCTTGAGCCGTCGCACGGTTCGGTTATAATCCCGCCGACGGTCAGGATGTCGGTGCTGCGCCAGGATCACTATGCCTTTGACGAATACATCGTGCTCGACACCGTTATAATGGGCAACCGCCGCCTCTACGATATAATGAAAGAAAAGGACGCGCTCTATGAGAAGCCGGATTTCAGCGAGGAGGACGGAATGCGCGCCGCCGTGCTCGAGGAGGAGTTCGCCGAGCTCGACGGCTGGGAGGCGGAGTCCGATGCGTCGAAGTTGATTCAGGGCCTCGGCCTTGACGAGAGCCTGCTCTATGAGCAGATGTCGTCTCTCTCGGGTTCGCAGAAGGTCAAGGTGCTGCTTGCACAGGCGCTTTTCGGAAACCCAGATATAATCCTGCTCGATGAGCCTACAAACGACCTCGATATAGCCGCCGTCAAGTGGCTTGAGGACTTCCTGAGCGAGTATTTCGGAACGGTCATTGTCGTCTCGCATGACCGCCATTTCCTAAATAATGTCTGCACGAGAATAGTCGATATCGATTATTCCGAGATAAAGATGTATGTCGGCAACTACGAATTCTGGTACGAGTCGAGCCAGCTTATCCAGAAGCTTATAAAACAGCAGAATAAGAAAAATGAGGAGAAGGCGAAGGAGCTTCAGGCGTTCATCGCAAGATTCTCCGCAAACAAATCGAAATCCCGTCAGGCGACCTCGAGAAAGAAGCTGCTTGATAAACTGACTATCGAGGAGCTGCCCGCGTCGAGCCGCCGATATCCGTTTGTCGGCTTCGATATGGACAGAGAAGTCGGTAAGGATATCCTCACCGTTGAGGGACTCACAAAAGAGGTCGACGGCGCAAAGCTGCTCAACAATGTCAGCTTCACCGTGCGCAAGAATGATAAAATCGCCTTTGTCGCAAAGAGCGAGCAGGCGATAACCATGCTCTTTAAGATACTCACGGAAGAGGAGGAGCCGGACAGCGGCAGCTTCAAGTGGGGACTGAGCACATCGCGCTCCTATTTCCCTGCGGACAACTCCGCATTCTTTTCCTCCGACCTCAATCTTATCGATTGGATGCGCCAATATTCAAAGGATCAGACAGAGACTTATATCCGCGGCTTCCTCGGCAGAATGCTGTTCTCGGGCGACGCGGTTTTGAAGCCCGTAAACGTCCTTTCGGGCGGCGAAAAGGTCAGATGTATGCTCTCGCGAATGATGCTCTTCGGCTCAAACGTGCTCATTCTCGATCAGCCGACGAACCACCTCGACCTCGAATCCATAACCGCCGTCAACAACGGACTGTCGGAATTTAAGGGCAATGTCCTGTTCTGCTCGCACGACTATGAAATAGTCAATACCGTGGCAAACAGGATAATCGAAATATGCGACGACGGCATTATCGACCACTCGGGCAACTACGACGATTTTGTCGAGTTCAAGGAGAGCCGCGGAATGGCGGTTACAACGCTCTGATACGGATTGATAATTCTTACGGTTTGTGGTATAATCAAAGCGGAAAATGAAAATGATTTTCGGGAAGGACAGTGAATTATGAAGAATCAGAAAACTGTCAAAAGTTCAAACAACGAAAAGGGCGCGTTGCTCTATATCGTGACCTGCGCGCTGGTTGTTATCCAGCCGCTGCTCGATATAATTTCATCTGTTGTCATCAATCTCGGCAAGGCGAATTATATCAGCTTCTCGGGTGCTGTAAGGGCACTCATAATAGCTGCCGTTACCGTGTTTACCCTCGGCTTTTACAAGGGCAGATACAGCAGGCTGTTTAAGATTTATAACGGCATCGCGGCCGCATATATCATACTGATGTGCCTGATGAGCGCGACCCGCGGCGACCATGTCACGTTCCTCTATATGCTCGGACTCATGGCGGATACGTTCTTCTTTGCCTTTATGTTCCTGCTTATATTCGAGACCGCGCAGACCGTCGGACGCAGAGTGCACCCATCGGTTATTGCGGCAACGGCGCTTATCTATGCGATTACTCTTGTTATAAGCTATATTTCAAAGAAGGGCACCTTCCACTATTCGACCTCGTTTGCGGTGGCGCTCGCCCTGCTTATTCCTTCCGCGCTCGTTTTTCTGGTCTCGCGCCTCGGTAGAAAAAAGGCGGAGAACGCAAAGCCGATTGACGCGGCGCTCTCGTGGATAGTCCCGGCGGCGGGCAGTATTTTGCTTCTCGTCGGCGCAGTGCTTTCAAATTCGAAGCCCGTACTTTTTGTGTCCGTCATATTCTCTGCGGGTCTCTTTATTTGGACCTTTTCTTCGTGGAGAGACGGAAGAAAAGAGAATCGCCCGCCCATGATGCGCGCGTTTATTTCGAGCGCGCTTTTCTGCGTGCTTGTCCTTGCGTTTCTGCCCGTTTCTCCCGTCAAGAGCAGCTTTGACGGCAGATTGAGCTTCAAGGAACTGTTTTATACATATAACGGTCAGCAGTCGCCGACAGTCAACCCGAACGGAGAAGATCCGATTTTTGATGACGAAGATGATGACGGCAACTCCGACTATGTCCCGAACCTCGACTCCGGCTATGTGCCCGGAAGCGACAAAAAAGATGACGATACAACAAAGAAGACTACCGATAACAGCTCTGAAACTCCTGCTACAGAGTCCACAAAAGAACCTGCGGGAGACAGCACTGACGACACTTCGGAAGAGACCTCGGAAATAAGCACCGAGACCACAAAATGGTGGCAGACGAAGCCTACCTTGCCGGACAAATCCGATCTTGAGAGCTTTATAAAACCTTATATTCCGACCCTCCCCGGAGAAGACAGCACAGGGGAGTCGGAAACCGTTACCGAAAACACCACCGACAAGTCCGACACCGAAGAGCCGGGAACAGCGGCATCGGAGGAGAATCGCAACCCCGCTGCCGCGATAGGCTTCGGAGCCCTCAGAAGCCCCGCACTTCCGAACGCCGGTGCGATAAATATTGACAGAACGGTCTACTATGCAAAGATGTTCGGCGAGGGGGATATTCAGACTAAGCTATTCGGCTTGAGATTTGCCGCGCTGTTCGATCAGACGGATTCGATAAAGACGGCGACAAAGGTACATTCCGACCCCATAACCGTTGCGCTCAACTACGGCATCTTGGGCTTCCTCGTCTATATCCTGCCTGCGGCGTTTATATTCCTGAAGCTGCTCGCGTATATTCTCTTGAATCTTACCGAGATTTTCCGCTCTGCGGGCTGCGCGGTCTATATGTTTACCTCATTTGTTATTATGATTCTTTCCGCGCTTGACGGCGATATTCTTGCCTTTTCTGCAGTCGGCGGCATAGCGTCGGTCATTTTGGCAAATGCGCTTTCCGTCAGCGAGGATGCGCGGGCGAATTCGTCGGAAAACGGATAATCGCAGATATGTGAAAAATCAACAAAGCGTTCCGCTTGCGGGACGCTTTTTCTATTTCTGTCGCATTCCGAAATTTTTGTCTCTGCACCTCGAAAAAATTCCGAAAAATTTTCATAAAACTTCGATTTTTCGCAAAAAAATATTGAAAGTAAATCGTACTATTTACTTTTATATTTAATAGTGTGTATAATGATTATGCTGAAAAACGCGTTGAGAAATGCACCTTTTTGTTACATTTCACCAATACGCGTTTTTGAATGGCTGCTGATTATATCCTGCATATGTGCAGGGAAAGGAATGATATTCAAAATGAAAAACCTTGGGTACTACAACGGCAAATTCGGTCCTCTCGAAGAAATGATGGTTCCCATGAACGACAGAGTCTGCTATTTCGGCGACGGCGTCTATGACGCTACCTACAGCCGCAACGGCGTCATCTTCGCTCTCGACGAGCACATTGATCGCTTTTTCAACAGCGCAGGACTGCTCCGCATTGAGCTTCCCTGCACAAAGGATGAGATGAAAGACATCCTCAACGATATGGTCAGCAAGGTTGACAGCGGCAATAACTTTGTTTATTGGCAGGCGACCCGCGGAACCGGAATCCGCAACCATGCGTTCCCCAAAGAGGGCAAGGCCAACATTTGGGTCACAATCAAGCCCGCAGAGGTCAAGGATCTTTCTCAGCGCATTAAGCTCATAACCCTTGAGGACACAAGATTCCTTCATTGCAATATAAAGACCCTCAACCTCATCCCGAGCGTTATGGCGGCTCAAAAGACCGTCGAGGCCGGCTGCGACGAGAGCGTTTTCCATCGCGGCGACAGAGTCACGGAGTGCGCTCACAGCAACGTACATATTATAAAGGACGGCATATTCAAGCCCCCCCCCGCCGATCACTATATCCTTCCCGGTATTGCCCGCGCCCATCTTATCAGAGCGTGCAAGGCTAACAACATCACGGTTGACGAGACTCCGTTCACCGTCGCCGAGCTTATGGATGCCGACGAAGTCATAGTTTCCTCGTCAGGCTCGTTCTGCCTTGTCGCAGATGAAATAGACGGCAAGCCCGTAGGCGGCAAAGCCCCCGAGCTTATCGATATCCTTCAGAAATATCTCGTCAAAGAGTTTATTGACGCCACGACTGTCTGAGGGAGGGGAGCGGTATGACGCAAAAAGAGCTTACTGTTCTCAATCTCGGAGACAGCCTCGACAATATCTCCAACATTGACCCCAGAGGCTACGGCGTTTGCCATATCCTCTATCCCGCCGCGCGCGAATATACAGGCGGACCTCTCTGCATGAATGCCGCGACAAAGCTCTGCGATACATTGAAGCAGGATGACCTCGTATATATAATGACCGGCTTTGTTCTGCCCCCGTCGGGCAGTGCCGAGACGGACGGCGTTATCAGCTCCGTCCTGCTCGCGCGTGCGCTCGTCATAGCGTTCGGCGCAAAGCCCGTTATTGTCTGCCAGGAGGAGAACGTCCCCGCAGTCAAGGCTATGGCCGCAGTTGTCGGGCTTCATCTCTATGATTCGATAGATGAGCTTAAAAAATATCCGATATCCATGGCTGTCGTGCCCTTTACAAAGGATAAGGCCAAGGCGGAGAGCTGCGCCGACGAGATAATCTCCCACGGCAAGCCCGCTGCGGTTATCAGCATTGAGGCGCCCGGCGAGAATAAGATAGGCGTATATCATAACGCCACCGGACTTGATGTCACTCATCTCGAGGCCAAAATGGATATCCTTTTCGATAAGCTTCGCGACATGGGCGTGCTCAATATCGCAATAGGCGACCTCGGCAACGAGATAGGCATGGGCACAATTGCTTCTCATCTGCATAAGAACATTCCTTATGCCGACGAGGGCGAGTGCCGTTGCGGCTGCGGCGGCGGAATAGCCGTGCGCACCGTCACCGATAACATAATCACCGCCACTGTCTCCGATTGGGGCTGCTACGCGATGATAGCGGCGATTGCTTATCTCAAAAAGGATCTCGATATCATGCATACCGCAGAGCTTGAGGGCGATACAATAGTCACTGCCGCTCGCAACGGTATGATTGATATGTACGGCTGGTGCATCCCGGCTATCGACGGCTTCGGTAAGAGCCTGAATATGTCGATAGTCAACCTCATGCGCGAGTGCGTCAGCTACTCGCTGAAGCTTGAGGATACCTGCAAGACCTGGTTCGAAAAGGTCATCGACAAGGGCTTTTTCGGCGAATAACCAAAAAAGGGGTAAAAAACTATGAATGAAACGTTGTTTCTTCCTGCCGGAGATTCGGCGGTCAATGTCGAGTTCGGCAGAATAATAGACCCCGAAATAAACAAAAAGATACGCAGCCTGTCTGACTCGCTGTCTCGTAAGCCGATACGCGGGGTGACGGAATGTATACCCACGTTCCGTTCCCTGCTCGTCTGCTACGACCCCTTGCAGACGGGCTGCGAGGCTTTGATAAAGAAACTCAAAAAGCGTATAAAATCTCTCGATCAGGCGTCGGCCGGAGAGAAGCGTGTGTTCAATATTCCCGTCTGCTACGGCGGCGAATTCGGCGAGGACATAGCCTTTGTTGCGTCCCATGCCGGACTCACCGAGCAGGAGGTCATAGACATACACACGGGCAGAGATTATCTCATATTTATGCTCGGATTCCTGCCGGGCTTCGCCTATCTCGGCGATATGGATAAGCGCCTGCACACTCCGCGCCTTTCAAACCCGCGAACGAGTATTCCCGCGGGCTCCGTCGGCATAGGCGGCGAGCAGACGGGCATATATCCGCTCGCGTCGCCGGGCGGCTGGCAGCTCATCGGCAGAACGCCGGTCAGACCCTATGATCCGAACCGCGCCGAGCCTATACTTTACAGCGCGGGCGATTATATCAGATTTTTCGCCGTCGACGAGCAGGAGTACCGCAAAATAGAGGAGCTTGTCAGTCGCGATGAATACGAGTGCAAAATAACTGCCGGGGAGGGGAACTGATATGAGTATGCATATAATCTCGCCCGGTATGCTCACCACCGTTCAGGATCTCGGCCGCTGCGGATACATGGCGTCGGGCTTCCAGCAGAGCGGCGCGATGGATCGCTTTGCCGCCGAGGCAGCAAACCTCTTGGTCGATAACAGCGAGAGGGACGGAGTGCTCGAAATGACCATGCTCGGCGTGAAGGTTTATTTTGATGAGGACAATGTCATAGCGATAACCGGAGCCGAGTTCACTCCCACAGTGACCGATTTTGAAACGGGAGAAGTGACCGAGCTTCCGATGAACCGCGCCATACGCATTAAAAAGGGCGATGTGCTCGACTGCGGCAGCGCAAAGAGCGGACTGCGCGGCTATCTCGCCGTGGCGGGCGGCTTTGATATCGCTCCCGTTATGGGCAGTATGTCTACAAATCTAAAGTGCAAAACCGGAGGCTTTGAAGGCAGAAAGCTCAAGGCGGGCGATGTAATTCCGCTTCGCCATCCGCAGGGTTGGCTATTCAGTATGGTCGGCCGCGTGTACGAGCCCGAAAAGCGTGCCGACGGCACGGTTACCATCCATGTTATACCCGGCCCTCAGGATGATTACTTTTCCGATAAGGGCAAAAATACCTTCTATTCAGAAGTTTATTCCGTCACCGCCGATTCAGACAGAATGGGCATAAAGCTCGACGGAGCGCCGGTAGAGAGCATTGACGGCGTCGATATTATTTCGGACGGCATAGTTGCGGGCTCGGTTCAAATACCGTCCGCAGGCAAGCCGATAATTATGATGGCGGACAGACAGACTACCGGCGGCTATGCAAAAATAGCGACGGTTATCACCTCTGACCTGCCCCTGCTCGCCCAGCTTCGTCCGGGCGGCACTCTGCGCTTTAAGAAAGTCGACCTTCAGTATGCCGTAAAACGCATAAAGGCCGATAAAAAGGCGCTCAAAAAACTACAGACTAATATTCTCAGAGCGGATCCCTTTACATCCGACTCCTGATTGGAGGCATATAAAATGGACTATTCTTCGATGAGTCCGCGTGATGTCAGACAGCTTATAAGAGAGGGTGCAATAACCTGCAACACCTCGGGAATGTGTGCGGGTTATGCTCAGGCGAACCTCTGCGTTCTGCCGAAGGATCTCGCCTATGATTTCCTGCTTTTCGCTCAGCGCAACCCGCGCCCGTGTCCGATTCTCGAAGTCAGCGACGTCGGCTCGCGTTTTTTGAAAAAAATAGCTCCCGGCGCGGATATCGCAAACGATATCCCGAAATACAGGGTCTATGAAAACGGAGTTATGACCGGCGAATATACGAGCGTCGAGCATCTCTGGCGCGACGATTTTGTCAGCTTCCTCATTGGCTGCAGCTTCTCCTTCGAGTCGGAGCTGATTGCCGCAAATGTGCCGATAAGGCATATTGAAGAGAGCAGAAACGTGCCGATGTATCTCACTAACATCGAGTGCGAGCCGGCGGGAATTTTCCACGGAAAAATGGTCGTGAGTATGCGCCCTCTGCCCTATGACAAGATAGTTACCGCCGTCGCTGCGACTGCCGCCATGCCCAAGGTTCACGGTGCGCCGATACATATCGGAGATCCGTCCGTTATAGGCATAGATGATATCTTGAAGCCCGATTTCGGCGACTCCGTTACGATAAAACCCGGCGAGGTGCCGGTGTTCTGGCCGTGCGGTGTCACTCCGCAGTCGGCGCTCATGAGCACAAAACCGCCCATAGCGATAACCCATTCGCCCGGGCATATGCTTATAACCGACGTTAAAAATGTCGAACTTAAATATTGACAGGGGGTACGGATATGCACAAAATAGATCTTAACTGCGATCTCGGCGAGAGCTTCGGCAACTATAAGCTGGGTCTCGACGATGAGGTCATAAAATATATTTCGTCCGCCAATATAGCCTGCGGCTTCCATGCGTCCGATCCGCTCGTGATGCAGAAGACCGTTGCCCTCGCGCACGCAAACGGCGTCGCGGTCGGCGCGCATCCCGGCTTTCCGGATCTTGTCGGCTTCGGCAGAAGAAATATGAGCGTCTCGCCCGCCGAGGCTAAAGCGTTCGTTCAGTATCAGATAGGCGCACTCGCAGCGTTCTGCAAGGCAGCGGGCTGCCGCCTTGAGCACGTCAAGCCCCACGGTGCGCTCTATAATATGGCGGGCAAGGACGAGATTCTCGCCGCCGCCATATGCGAGGCTGTCTATGAATTTGACCCCGAGCTTATTCTTCTCTGCCTCTCGGGCAGCAAGATGATGAGCGCGGCAAAGAAAATCGGACTCCGAGCCGCAAGCGAGGTTTTTGCGGACAGAGCCTACGAGGATGACGGCTCGCTTGTCGCAAGAGGCCGGGTGCAGTCAAAACCGACGAGGACGAGGCGGTTAGCCGCGTTATCGGCATGGTTAAAAACGGCACGGTCGAGTCGATAAACGGAAAAATAATCGAGCTCAAGCCCGATTCGATATGCCTGCACGGCGACGGAATTAAGGCAGTCGAATTTGCAAGGCGCATTAAATCCGAGCTCATGGCAAACGGTATCGAGACCGCTCCGCTTGCGCAAATAATCTGACAAAGGAAGCGATAACGGTGAAATATCATCGTATATATGCAAAGATAGATATAGACGCGATCCTCCATAATCTCGGCGAGTGCAAACGCTGCATACCCGAGGGCACGAAGGTTCTCGCGGTAATAAAGGCGGACGGCTACGGCCACGGCGCGGTCGAGCTTGCGCATCAGCTTGAGGATAAGGTTGACTATTTCGGAGTCGCCATTATCGAGGAGGCGGTCGAGCTTCGCCGCTCGGGTATAAAGAAGCCGATACTTATTCTCGGCTATACCTCGCCCTCGCAGGACGATCTGCTGATAAACTACGGTATCACGCAGAATATTTACACCTATGAAATGGCGAAACGTCTGTCCGATAGGGCGGTTGCCCTCGGAAAGACCGTTCGTTTTCATATCGGACTCGACACCGGTATGTCGCGTGTCGGATTTCAGGATAACGACGAGAGCGTTGAGCTTATAAAGAAGATAATCGAGCTCCCGAATCTCGTCCTTGAGGGTATTTTCAGCCACTATGCCCGCGCCGACGAGCTTGATAAAACAACCGCGCATCTCCAATCGGAGCGCTTTGATGCGTTTATAGATAAGCTTGAAAAGGCGGGTATAAACATACCGATAAAGCATCTGAGCAACTCGGCGGCAGTAGGGGAGTTTGAGGAGCACTATGATATGGTGCGCTTCGGCATCTCGCTCTACGGGCTTTATCCCTCGGAGGAGGTCGACAAATCGAGAATCGAGCTTGTTCCCGCAATGGAGCTGCGCACGAAAATAGTCAATCTTAAAACTGTCCCCGCAGGCTGCGGAGTCAGCTACGGTCACACATTCGTGACACAAAGAGAGACCCGTGTCGCAACCATACCCGTGGGCTATGCCGACGGCTACCCCCGTGCGCTCTCATCAAAGGGCAGGGTGATAGTCAACGGTCAGTTCGCGCCGATAATCGGCAGAGTGTGCATGGATCAGTTCATGATAGACGTAACCGATATAGAGGGTGAGCTGAATATCGAGGATGAGGTCATTCTCATGGGCAGCGATAACGGCTGCACCGTGAGCGCGGAGGAGATAGGCAATATGTCGGCGAGCTTCAATTATGAGTTCGTCTGCGGAGTTGCCCGCCGTGTGCCGAGAATCTATTTCAAAGACGGAAAGCCTTATAAAGAAGTCTCTTATATTTTAGACAAAGAATAAACTGTTGACAAACCGTCCCCAAAAAGTTTATAATTAAAACGATAAAATTTTATCGAAGTACCCTGCAACATTTAAAAGTTTACATCTGGTTGCAAGTATGATTGTGTTAAACAAGGATGAAAACGCAGGCAGGCTACCGCCTGTCAAGTTTGAAGACGCAGTTAAACGCAATCAGACGACGCAAGGCTTGTAAAGTTTTAGGTGTTGCAGGGTAACAAGGGGTGTAACAATGTCAAAAGTGAAAAAACAGCCGAGTTTTAAGGCGTATGCCGCAATGTGGATTGCCATTCTCGCCGCATATGCGGTGTGGATGACAGCGTTTATGCGCAAGATAGTGCTCGTCAACTACGCGACAGCAGAGGAGCGAACCGTTGACGGTGTCACTCATGCCGACATCAGCGGCATGATAGGGCGAGAGTGGCTCTATCCCATATGGGTCATAGTCTCGTGCGTGTGCCTTGCCATGTTTATCGTCTACATAAAAGTCCTGCTCTACGGCAAGGAGCCCGGCAAGGCGATGAAAATATTCTGCCTTTTCGGCGTTATTTTCGGCTGCGTCTATGTCACGTGGTACGGCTTCTTCGGCGACCAGCCCTTCATCGAAAAGGTGAAGTTTATCACCGCGAGCATGATAGGACTCGACTTCCCGTGGCATTTCAGAGGCTGGGGCGTTATCGCGTCGGCAACCGTGTTCACCAACACGCTCTATGCCTATCGCAAATTCGGCTACCACAGCCGAGCGGGCGTTATTCTCGGCTCAATCGGAAGCGCCGCTATCTATGTTACCATCAACTGCCCGTCAATGGGCGAGGAGATTCATCTCGATTCCGCGCGCTGCATGGCGCATTGGACAGGGGCGCTCCTGTTCGCTTTCTGCTGCACCGCGCCAATGGTGCTCCTGCTCATAAACAAAGCGAGAGAGCTCAAGGGCCGCTTTATGGTCGGACTCATAGTTTTCTGTGCGATACTTCTTACGATGCTCGTTCTCCTGCTGACTGTCGGCAAGAGCGCTATCATTGAAAATATCCCGATGCAGGCGGCATATGTTCTGCTCTTCCTGCTCAACTTCACGAATGTTTTCCCCGTGAAGAAAGCCGAAAAAGCCGAGGCAAAAGAGGCGGCGACTGTCTGTTGAAAGAGAGCAAGAAATCAGTCTCCGGCGCAGACATCGGAATAGGCCTTGCAATAGGGCTTGCATTAGGCTTGGTCATGTGTAGTGTAACAGACGGACTTCCCGTGTGTCTGTGTCTCGGAGTAGGCATAGGACTTTGCTGCGGCACCGTGTTCGGCGTCTCGGGAAAGGGGAGCGCAAAGCAAAACGACCCTGTTGACCCGGACGACCCCGATGACGAGGATCTGAACGAGGACACCGACGAATATAACTGAATAGCAAAGCACCGCTGAAATTTGACTTCAGCGGTGCTTTTTGTGATTTTTATTATTTGCTCTTCTCTATGGTCTGCAAGAATCCGTCCGCAAGCGCGAGCTTCTGCTCGTCAACTCCGAGCTTACCGGCTATTTTCATTGCCGTCTTGATTTTTATCGGATAGATGGGCTTGAGCAGGGGACTTGAAACGGCCTTTGCCGCAAAGTCGCCGGCGGCGTTCTTGATTATCCTGTTTATCTCGTCGTTGCCGAGCACATCGCCCATTTTGTCCTCAACGGAGAGCTTGCTCGGGTCAACCTTGCCGTCGTCGGCAACGAACCAGTTGCGCACGAATGAGGAGTACTCCGCGGGCATTTTGTATTCGTCGGTGGCTTTTTCTATGCCGTTTACCGTTATCGTGTGTGCCGGGCGAGCCTTGCCGCCGCGCGCCTTGATAACATTTTCGCCGAGCTTGAGCTCAACATCCTCGAAGATGAACACCTTGTCCGCTTTCTGCGTGTAGGCCTTGCCGTTTACCTCGAGCGTGACCTCGGGGCAGTTGGAGTAGACCTTTATTTTGCTCTTTCCGGCGGGTCTGTTGACATATCTTTCGCCGGCGATGTGAACGAACTTCTTGTCGCTCCAATATGCCTTGTAAAGCCAGAACGAATCCTTCTTTATTTTGCGGTCAAAGGTAACAAGACCCTTGTTGTTTCTGCCTCTGACTCCGCCCTCGTTTCTTGAAGCGGAGCCGAAGTCGAACATATTCCAGACATATGAGCCCCAGAGCCAGTCGCGCTCGTTTATCGCCTTGATATAGTGCTCATGGAACAGCGCCTGATAGTCTTCACTGTAGTCGCCCTGGAGAGGGGAGTCGGAGTGGTATTTTGTTATACCCTCGGCGCCGTATTCCGAAAGGCAGAGCTTGCCCTCGGGATTCTCTCTGTGCCACTCATCGAGCCATTTATCAAACTCATTGCAAGAGCCCATATACCAGCCGAAGTAATGGTTATAGCCGAGAATGTCGGTGATATGATTGAGCGGAGAGGTCACCGGGCACATACACAGCTGAGCGCAGGTGGTGTATCTCGTCGGGTCAAGATATCTCGCGAGCTTGTTCATGCGCTTGAGGAAGGTTATGAGTCTCTTGCTCGCGCTTCCGCCTATCGTTATCTCATTTTCGATGCCCCAGCAGAAAATTGACGGGTGATTGTAATTTTGCTTTATCAGCTCAACGAGCTGCTGCTCCGCGTTCTTATTGCGCTTGGAGCTGAAACGGGAGATGACCGGCACCTCCGCCCAAACGAGCAGACCGCTCTCGTCGCAGAGGTCATAGAAATAGCTGTTCTGCTGATAGTGGGCGAGACGCACCGAGTTAGCGCCGACGTCGAGGATAAGTTTGACGTCCTCGGCGTGCTGCTTCTCGGTTATGGCGTTGCCCATATTCTCTCTGTCCTGGTGGCGGGAGACGCCCTGAAGCTTGATGTGCTCGCCGTTGAGGAAGAAGCCCTTGTGGCTGTCAATGCGGTAATCGCGCAGACCCGTTCTGATATCGATATTGTCGGTGACTTCGCCTATGGAGCTGTCAAATATCTCGCATCTTACGGTGTAGAGATACGGATTCTTTCTGCCGTTCCAAAGTATCGGATCCTCAACGGGCAGCTTGGCGCTGATTATCGGGCGGAGATCCGCAACTGTTGAAGCTTTTTCGTTGCCTTCTGCGTCAATGAGCGTGAAGCGAGCCTTGTGAGAGCAGTCGGCGTTGTCGATAAGCGCCTTTATGCTAAGCTCCCAGCCGCCCTCACCGACGTGGCGCGGGGTGATATAGATTCCGTCCGAGCCGTAGTCTTTCATGGAAAATCTGCAGTCCGGAACCTCGATAAGATTGACATCACGGTAAACGCCGCCGTAGAAGGTGAAGTCCGCCATCGTCGGGTAAACGGACTCGTCGGGGGAGTTGTCGGCGGTTATGTCAACGCGGCAGCCGTGTCTGATATAGTCGGAGATATCGACTCTGAACGCGGAATATCCGCCCTCGTGAACTGCGACAAGCTCGTTATTGACTCTGATTTCAGCCTTTGAATTGACGCCCTTGCATTCGAGGAACGTTTTCTTGTCCGATTTCGGCAGCTCCTTGGAATACGTCGCCTTTGTGCGAAGATATCCGTTTGTGCCGTCCTGACCGTCAAAGGCGTTCCAGGTGTGCGGAAGATTGACGGTCTCGGTCTTTCCGTCGAGCGTAAAGAGCCAACCGTCATTTATCCTTATGACATTTCTCATTGTGTGACCTCCCGTAAGATGATTTTATTATATACTGATATTAACAGAATACACATTAAAAGTCAATCTAATCAATTTTCACAGTCTATATGATACACCAAATATTTTAAACTTGTATGAACAACTTGAAGTTTGCTTGAATATTCTGAAAAAAACTGCTATACTGGTAATGCCAAAAAAAGATTCGGATAAATTCTTTAAGAGAGGGGAGCCAAAATGAAAAGCTCGGTCAAACGTACTATCTGTATAGCTGCAGTGGTTGTTGTCGCCGTATGTGCCGCGCTGGCAGCGCACTTCTTTCCCGGGCGCAGCGCCGGCGATATTCCGGATATTGTCAAAGCCTCCGCCGATGAAACCGGCATGGCATATTTCGGTTGTAAGTCGGATAACGACTATGCGGGTCTTGCACTCAACAGAAAAGATAAGACCTTCAATTTCTTGCAGTCATACCGTTTTTTCGTCGCTTTGAGCGGCTCTTATGAGGAGAATGACGATTATCTGATGCTTACCGCGAAAAACGCCGGGACGGAAAATAAATTTACATTCAAAAAGCAGAAAGACGGGCTCAAATTTCTTCCCAAAAAGTCTGACCCCGTGCCGGAGCTGCAATATTCAAACAGCTCCGATAAAGCGGAGAAGTGCATAAAAAACAAAGCTCTTTTCACACCGTCGTCTGTTCGCACCGATGCTATAACCTATCTCGGCAGGAACGAGCAAAACGGCATAAAACTCTATGTTGAACTTTCTCTTTCTCCCGCAGACGGTAAATATTTCATGCACAGGAGTGACATGAGCGATTGCTCGGCGGGTACTTACGAAGAAAAGGACAGCCGCCTTGTTCTCTGTGATGATAACGGCAGAGACGAATACTGTTTTGATATCAGCGGCGATGAGCTTGTCCTTGATTCCGAAAAATCGGCGAAAACAGCTTATATCCATTCCGACGCAGTGCTAAAAAAGCTCGGCGAAGGGCAGAAATTGTCCGATGCGCTCGAAAGTTATTTTGCAAGCTGACAGCATTAAAAAATATTCGCAAAAAAGCATCCGCAGAAATTTTCGTTCTGCGGATGCTTCGTTTTGTCTATATGCTTTTACGCCTCGGGGCAGATGTTAGTCGCAACGATATCAACGCCGGTGCCGAGAATGTTTGCGCAGACAACGTCGCCGATCTTGACCGGAGCCTTGATCTCAAGCTTTGCTATCTCCTTGACGCAGTCCTTGACCTTGTCCTTCGGAACAGCCTTTGCGGACTTAACGGGAACGACGGGGTGAACGCCGCCGCTGACCTTGACAGTCGTGGTAAGGCTTCTCTCGGGGTTGGTGAACTCGGTTCTCGCATAGGCGTCGCCGCGCTTGCAGGTGTTGCCGGTAACGCTGAGGATCTCTCCGCTGTCGCTGAGCTCAACGGAAATCTGGCAGCCCATGGGGCAGGCGACACAAATAATATCTTTTACCATGATTATTCCTCCACCTGAATTTCGATTATGCCGTTCTCATCAAAGTTCTTGAGCATATCGCTCTTGATGATGACGTTTTCCATCTCGCCGGGAGCGAGTCTCGGGCGCTTCTTGCTGATGAGTGTCTCGCCGTTATAGGTAACGACTACCTTGGCGTTCTTGTGAACGTCGCCGACTCTGAAGAAGAGCTTAACGTCCTCGTCCTCGCCCAGAGCTATCTTCTGCGGTACGATGTAACGCACGCCGTTGATTCCTCTGGTCTTGACATATTTCTTTTCCTTGTTTCCGCCGTTCTTTATATATCTTGCTGCGCCTTCGCCGGCCGTCTGGCTCTCGAGGGTAACGAAGTCAACAAGGTCGTGAACATGCAGCACGTTGCCGCAGGCGAAAACGCCGGGGTGAGTAGTCTCTCTGTATTCGTCAACTACCGGGCCGCCGGTGACGCGGTCAAACTCGATGCCCATGTTCTTGCTCAGCTCGTTCTCGGGGATAAGACCGACGGAAAGCATGAGCGTATCGCAGGGGACATACTCCTCTGTGCCGGGTATCGGGCGGCGGTTGTCATCGACCCGTGCAATGGTAACGCCCTCAAGACGCTCCTTGCCGTGGATGTCGATAACGGTAGTGCTGAGCTTGAGCGGAATATCAAAGTCGTTGAGGCACTGTACGATGTTTCTCGTAAGACCGCTCGAATAGGGCATGAGCTCGCAGACCATCTTAACATGAGCACCCTCAAGGGTCATGCGGCGCGCCATGATAAGACCGATATCGCCCGAGCCGAGGATAACGACTTCCTTACCGGGCATATAGCCGTCGATGTTGACATATTTCTGGGCGGTGCCTGCGGAGAGAACGCCTGCGCAGCGGGTGCCCGCTATGTTGAGCGCGCCTCTCGGGCGCTCACGGCAGCCCATGGCAAGGATAACTGCGGTAGAGTCTATTTCAATAAGACCGTCCTCTTTGTTAACTGCGGTGACAACGTTGTCGTCGGAGATGGAGAGCACCATAGTGTCGGTCTTAACGACAATGTCGGTGTCCTCAACGAGCTCGATGAAGCGCGCGGCATATTCGGGGCCGGACAGCTCCTCGCCGAAGTAGTGCAGACCGAAGCCGGTGTGTATGCACTGCTCAAGGATACCGCCGAGAGTCTCTGCGCGCTCGAGTATGATTATCTTTTCAACGCCGCTTTCACGCGCCTTGAGCGCGGCGGCCATGCCTGCGGGGCCTCCGCCGATAACGGCAAGATCATATTTAAGCATTAGTATTCATCCTTTCATGCTGCGAAAATTCGCAAATCACTTAGTCTTGCCGAAGAGGATTTTGGACTCTCCGCCGCATTTTGTAATGTCGTCAAGCTCCTGACCAAGCTCTCTTGCGAGTATCTCGACTACCTTTGAGCCGCAGAAGCCGCCCTGGCAGCGGCCCATACCGGCTCTCGTGCGGCGCTTTACGCCGTCGACGTCAACAGCACCTGCGGGTGCATGGATAGCGTCGAGAATTTCGCCTTCGGTTATAGTCTCGCAGCGACAGATAACTCTGCCGTATGCGCTGTTCTTCTCAACAAGAGCCTTGCGCTCTTCTGCGTTCATGTGACGGAAACGCACGGGAGCGGGTCTGCCGGGAATGAAGTCCGCTTTCTCGCTGACTTCGCCCATGTCCTGCAGAATCATGTCGCAGACATAGAGACCGATAGCGGGAGCGGAGGAGAGGCCGGGGGATTCAATGCCGGCAACATTTATGAACTTCGCGTCCTTCTCGCTGGGAGCGATGATGAAATCGTCACCGGTGCTGTGGGCGCGGATACCTGCGAATGAGGTGATGACGTCGCGGGTAGAGAGCGACGGGACGGACTTGAGCGCGGTCTTGAAAACGCCGTTTGTGCCGTCTGCGGTGGTTGAGCAGTCGTCCTTTTCGTCGATATCGACGGCGCTCGGACCGACGAGCAGGTTGCCGTCAACGGTGGGAGTGACGAGGACACCCTTACCCATCTTGGTGGGGCACTGGAATATCGTGTGCTTGACCTTGTCGCCGACCGCTCTGTCCATGAGCATATATTCGCCCTTACGGGGAATAATTGTCATTGAATCGTCGCCGATGAGAGAAGCGACCTTGTCGCAGAAAACGCCTGCGGCGTTGACAACATACTCGGCCTCGATCTCGCCTGCGTCGGACTTGAGAACAAAATTACCCTGAGCGTTCTTTTCAATAGCTGTAACATCAAAATTACGGAAGAGCTCAACGCCGTTCGTGACTGCGTTTTCGACTGCTGCTATCGTCAGCTCGTAGGGGCAGACGATTCCGGCGGTCGGAGCATAGAGCGCGGCAACAGCCTCATCGCTGAGATTGGGCTCTTCGCGGTGAAGAGTTTCCTTGTCGATTATCTCGAGTCCGGGAACTCCGTTCGCTTCGCCTCTCGCCTTGAGCTCTTCAAGAGTCTCGAGCTCCTCGTTCGAGAAAGCGACAACATAAGAGCCGATGGGCTTGAACGGGACATGAAGAGTCTCGCACAGAGCGGGCATTGCTGCCGTACCCTCAACATTGAGTTTTGCTTTGAGAGTACCGGGCATTGCGTCGAAACCCGAGTGAACAATGGCGCTGTTTGCTTTTGTTGTGCCCATTGCCACGTCAATGCATTTTTCAACCAATGCTACTTTGATGTTATATCGGCACAGCTCTCTTGCGACTAAAGCGCCGCTGACGCCTGCACCGATAATTGCTACATCGTATGACATTTTTTTACCTCCAGACGGAAAAAGTATTGCTGGTTTTGCAAACAGAAGTATTATAACACTTTTTTGCCCGGCAACCAATAGCATAAAGCGACATAATCGATATTTTTGTAATTATATTTTTCGTCATTT
>OOAA01000846.1_pt1 | contig 18704 bp, 10 predicted proteins | sample 1671671 | NCBI WGS metagenome assembly OOAA01 (sample SAMN06348180, study PRJEB24527) | human gut metagenome | biome: human gut; feature: ankylosing spondylitis patient; material: feces | host: Homo sapiens | place: China | collected 2015-10 | reverse complement strand
AGGAGCTTGTAGGTTCAGCCGTCACGCACAGCACATGATGCTCGCGAGAACTTGAAAGTCCTTGTTATTCAGCATTGGACTGCTGCACACGGCATGCGGTGTAGGTCAGCGGATACCTCGGGTCGCCGGATAAGCAGAAGGTGATCGTTACAGTCTCGCTGACATCCAGAACCGCTGCGTGATCGTCTTTTGAGAGGATCTCCAGCATGGCGTCGGCAAATTTGGGCGGCCGTAACTGGTCTTTGATCCCCGCCTGATCGCGGACGGCTTTCTGGTTTGGCGTCGCCTTCTCATATTCGGTGGTATAGTCCTCATCTGCAAAATAAAAAGCGTCAAAGCGCGCGGTGTATTCTCCGTCGGCTGCCGACGTCTCTTTCAGCTGAAAGAAGCCGGAGCGCATAGTGTCCCTGGGAACTGCCTGATAGACATTCTCCTTGAGCGTCAGGTATGAAATCCAAAATTTCTGCGCTTCGGATGCCATAGTCGCTACATTGGTCGCTATGTAAATTTGAAATTCAGATCTTCGCCTTTTTGTAGTCGCTAAGGTTTTCTTTTCCGCCGTATTTGCAGCTCGCACCCCGGCGATGGGGAACAGCGCGGACAGAGCTTGGCAGCTCTCACAGCTCGTGGAAGGGGTCTTGACTGCTTTCAACCCCAGCCATGGCAGCCTGTCTTGCGTCGAAACAAACTGCGAAGTTGTCCGCGCTGCTGGTTATTCAGTTGTCTGGGATTGTGATCCTGCCTCCATATTTTTCCTAAAGAGCGTCAAAAGGAGCGCTGCGGCCATTCTCGGCCGCAGCGCTCCTTCATTACGTTTCATGGTGCGCTTCGGAATATTCTGTTGTTGAAAGGATTTCCCGCCGCCGTTCCAGGATAACGCCGGAACAAATGTTTAATGATCTTTTGCGAAAAAGCTTCCGCTTTCCAGCAGTCGTTTCGTCGTTCCCGTATCGGCAAATTTATATCCGTCCTCCAGAACAATCCATCCGCGCACGCCGTCCGGCACTTCAATATGCAGACAGATCTGTGTGTCTGTGCGCTCCCAGCGTACAAACACACGGCCCTGAGGCGTCTGGTGCCAGCCCTCGGCAAACGTCATGTCGTCTGGAAAGAACGGCTGGATGCGGATTTCGTCTGGGTTCTGCGCAGAAAAACAGCGAATGCCGGCGAGTGCCTGCATAAACCAGCTGCTCACATTTCCCCAGAAATGGTGGTTGAGCGAGGTCACCTCATCGCGCTCCGGCTGGAATTCCTCCCAGAGCGTCGTTGCGCCGCGCGCGATCCAGTTGCCATACGACGGAAAATCCGGCCTTGTGATCATGCGCAGCGCCAGCGCGCTCTGCCCATACGCAGAAAGCACATGGAACAGCACTCTCCCGCCAAGCACGCCGACATTCATGCGTTCTCCGTCAGTCTCAATGATCTCCATCAGCCGCGCAAACGCCTGTGTGCATTCCGTTTCCTCAAACACATGAAAATACAGCGCCATCGCCTGTGACGTCTGACAATTGCCTTTCACAAGCATCGTTTCCCAGTTGATCAGATTTGAACGGATTGACTGCCGGAATGCATCGGCAAGCTCTGCAGCAAAGGCACTTTGCTTCTGTCTGCCAATCCTGCGGAACATTTCTGCCGCTTTCCAGCAGATATCCATCGCCATAATGCTGTCGGTCAGTTCCAGCGGCGCAAGATAGTCGCCGCAGCCGCGGCCAGCCGGACACCAGTCGCCAAGCCCAAACGCCACAAGACCATCCGGGCGGATTTTTGTCGTGAGATAGTCCAGATAGCGCAGCATGGCGTGCGCGTTTTTCCGCACGGCATCCAGATCATTCCGGTATTGCATCAGCGCATACGGAAGCCAGAACAGCACGCAGTCCCACGCAGGACCGTTGCCCCACGCAAAGCCCCAGCCTGCCGTCGGCACGATACCGGGCAGCGATCCATCTGGTGCCTGTGAGCCTCGAATATTCCGAAGCCATTCATGATAGCAGCGCTCCGGCGCGAAATAGAGCAATGTGTGCTCTGCGGACAGCGCAGCGTCTGCCGTCCAGCCGTTTTTCTCGCGCTGCGGGCAGTCTGTCGGAAAGTGGACGAAATTGGAAAGTGTTGAGCGCATAGATGCTTCATGAATCCGGTTGACCGTTTCATCCGAGCAGCGGAAGCCGCCGCGAACCGGCAGCTGCGTGTGCATCACAAGATACGTCAGCGCATCCTCCGTTGCCTGCTCCGGGCGCAGGCCTCGGATCCACACATACTGAAATCCGTGATAGGTGAACGTCGGCGTATAGACATTTTCGCCGGCCTTGCAGATATAAACGTCTTTCTGGCTTCCGGTCGTCCGGTCGCACGTCAGGTTTGTCAGATCAAGCTTTCCGTCGATCAGATGCTCGCCGTGGTGCATCGTAATTGTCTGTCCTGCCTCGGCCGTCACATGCAGACGGCACACGCCCGCGTTGTTCTCGCCAAAATCGTACAGATATCCATCGTCCACCTTTCGGATGGAAACAGGCCGCAGCTCCTTTTCGATCGTAACAGGTTCGATCGTGCGAAGAACGCGTTCCCCGCGCGGACGCTCGGCGCAGAGCGCAGGCTTCCATTCGCCGGACGGCGTACCCGGCAGCAGCCAGTCCGGTCTTTCTTTCCGTGCGTCATAAGTCTCGCCCACACGGTAGTCATCGGACAAAAGCGGCGACGGAGCGGTCAGAAACGCCTTATCCGATTCCAAAATGGCCTGACGTTTCTCTCCGCTGCATTCGTCCAGACGCAGCGCAAAACGCGGCGCGCCGCGAAAGCGCGCCTTGTCAAAATCCCAGACATAGCCGCCCGGATTGTTCTGAAAGCCGTTTCCAAGCCAGACGCCGAGCACGTTCTCTCCGATTTTGAGCAGCGGCGTGATATCATAGGAATCATAATAGACCGCAACGTCGGGTGAGGAGATGTACGGTGCCAGATGGCCGCGGGTGATGCGCTGCCCATTCACATACAGCTCATAAAAGCCGATGCCGCAGATCAGAAGTTCCGCCTGCTCCGGCACACGTTCAAGTCGGAACTGTCTGCGGAAATACGGCGCGGAAACGGGCTGCTCCGGTGCAGAAAACGCCGGGCCTGCGTAAATAAACGATTCGGGAAACTCCATATTCTTTCTCCTTATCAGAATCCGGCAGACAATTTGCACGTCTGCCGGATTCCGTTTATCCAAATGGTTTTACTTTTTCAAATAGCGGTGCAGCATGGCCGCTGTTTCCGCGCGGGTTGCAAAGCCGGTCGGATTGATCCGATTGCCGCTTGTGCCGCGCACGATTCCTGTTTCATATGCCCAGGCAAGCGCCTCACGCGCATAGCCGCTTACGCTGCCTGCGTCAGAGAAGCCTTCAAGCGATGCGGTCACAGTGGTGCTCTGGCCGCAATAGCGGCTGTAGCGGTACAGAATTGCTGCGAGCTGCTCTCTTGTGATCGCGTCATCCGGCGCAAACCGTCCGCCGCCGCAGCCGTTGACGATGTCGTTTTCCGCTGCCCATGCAACAGCATCTGCATAGTACATGCTTGCTGGGACATCATGGAATCCGGATGCTTCTTTTGCTGCCGGGTTTCCCTCGAGCCGCCAGAGAATGGTTACGATCATGGCTCTGGTGGTTTTCTGTCCCGGTGCAAACGTTGTCTTTGACACACCGTTCATCAGGCTGTTTTCATAGACATACGCAACGTCGCCATAGAACCAGTCCTGCTTTGCGACATCGGTAAACGGGAGCACCGCCGGTTCTTTCGTTCCGGATGCGCCTGAGCCGGCCGGAGCGGATGGCTTGACCGGCACAACCGGCGTATCAGAGACGCTCAGCTCCTGCTTGCCGGAAACGGAGTAAAGCTTGCCGCGCCAGCGGATATCGCCGTCGCCGAACGCGTGGTAAACGGTCACTTTCGACGCGGAGCGAATTGCGCTCCCATCGTCCGTGCTGAGCACGAACATTGCGCCGTCCGGATAGTCCACGCCGTTATAGCGCACTGCGTAGAACGCCTCCAGCGACGGCGATACAACGGTAAAGCCATACTGCGGCAGGACGCTTCCGTCCGCGCAGGTGTACGGCTGCGCGCCAAAATTGACCGTGATCGTAACGTTGCCGAATGTCGTCTGTTCCACGCACTCATCTGCCGTCAGGAAGCAATGGGACGTCATTTCCCGCTCTGCTGTCAGACGGTTCAGCGGAGAGAGAATCTCATAGGAGTTCTTCATCAGCGTATCGAAATAGCCAAGCGACTGCTCCTCTCCGTAGCCGGCGTCACTGCGAGAGAACACCTCATAGTCGTCCGTAATCAGCCGCGCTGCCTCTTCAAACCGGAGCGCGCCATCGCTGCCGACGCAGAGATAGCCGAGCAGATACCGGCCAAACGCGTCGCCGTTGCCGTCCGACAGATGCAGACGCTGGCCATTTGCGCCAAGCAGCATCGTCATAACTGCGATCCGGCTGCTGGAGCTGTTTGTGATGGTGACGGTATACGGGCCGTCTGTGATGATATCGCCCTTTTTCCACGTCGATGCGCTTGCTGCAAGATTATGACCCTCCTGGAAGAGAATCTTTGCCTCCTGGAACGCTGCTGCCTCGCTTGTAAAGTGCGTAAAGACAGTCTGCGCTTCAACCGAAACGTCCTCCAGCGCCTCCCACTGATAGGTGATCTGGAATGTATTGCTTCTGGTCTGCTTGATCTCGCTGACGGAAGGCTTCACCGCAACAACGTCGTCGTTTTCATAGTACACGCCGTCGGTCAGCTGATAGAGCGGATTTTCCGCATACAGAATATCTGTCGCTATATGCTTTGCCGTATTATAGCCGTTTGTGCCGATCTTTTCGCTCATGTGCGGATACAGCGCCACGCAGTCGCCATAGACCAGCTCCATCAGCGGCACGATATGGCTTCCCGGCTCGGCCTGCGTCTTTTTGGAGAGAATGCCCTCAAAGTAGTCTCCATATGGGACGGCCCATTCGACACCGCCCTCCGAGCCGAACACACCGAACGTGTCCTGCGCGTATCCGGCAAGCGTCTGCTTCCAGTGCATATCCTCGCTGCGGCTGAGCACATTCGGCGCATAGCTGACGGCAAGCGGTACATTGAACGTTGTGTCGATAAAATAGCTGTTCGGCGAAAACAGATCCTTGACCTGCGGCAGATTGCGGTAAGCAAACTCCATTGCCTTGTCCGACGCCATCAGATAGGGCGTTCCGCCTGCCCATACGCCGCCGGTCTGCGGGCGGCCGTCCTTGTTGTACATCAGGTATTTCGTATCAAACGACGGCGCGTCGTCATACATATCCTGATAGTTATCGTGCAGGCCGAACAGCCAGCCGTAATCGCGAACCTGCGTGGAAAGTGCGGCAAGGCCCTCGTTGCCGCCGGCCTCGGGAGAAGCCGGAAGAATGTCCGGATATTGATTGTCAAAGCCCATCCGGATCCAGCCGCCGAGCGTCATCAGTGCCCGGTCAAAGCCAAGCACATCGTTCCAGTGCTGCGCGACCTGCGAAAGCTCCGTAAACGTGTGTGAGGTATAGCCCGCGCTGCCGCGGCTGCGGATCATCGTGTCCGGCTTTGCCGTTGCCGCACCGTAGAGCTTCGTCACGCCGGGGTTTTCCTGTGCTTTTTGCGCGAACGTGCGCACCAGTCCACGCGCGGACGCGGCTGCGCGGTATGCCTTAGCGATCTGAACATAGCCGCCCTTGCCAAGCACGCGCATCTGGAATGCGCCGCTGTGCTGCGTCATGCTCAGCGAGAACGAAAGCTGATCGCTGCCGCCGGCATAGGGGCTGTCGATCCGGCTGTGGTGGACGTTCAGCGCCGTATCGGGATCTGTCCAGTCAATCAGCATGGCGCTGCCGTCCTTGACTGCGCCGGCAAACGCCATGGAGTAGTTGCCATAGGTCTGATAGACCTTGTTGAACTGCTCGCTTCCGTCGGCATAATAGAGCTTGCCGATGCTCTCCGGGACAGCGGCATAGCCGTTTTCCGTATCGAGCGTCCAGAGCGCATGATCGAGCGGCGTAACCGACGTAAGCGTCCAGCCGTCGGCCGGTGCTGCCGTATAGCTGGCGGAAATACCGCTGCCGTCCGGCAGCTGTTCAAAGTACACGTCGAACGTGCCGCAGCTGCGCGTCCAATTCAGATGGATTTTTCCGTTTTCCAGTTCTGCCGCGTCGGGTGCGGTCAGAACGAGCGTATGTTGCTGATCGCCATGCTGATAGGATGCCGTACCAACGCCGTTTGTCTGCACGCCAGATGACCAGACAACGCCGGTCGCAAGATCATGCAGCAGGAAGCTGCCCGTCTGTTTGGAAACTGCAAAGCGCATCTGCGCGTTTTCCAGCGTGAGCGCTTCGCCCAGCCGGTGCAGCAGCGCACCTCTGCGGGCCGCAATTTCCGCTGCATCCAGCGCTGTTTGTACATTTCGATTCGCCCACGACGCCTGCTTTTGCATATTGTGTGCGTCCGTGGCTGTGAGCTTCAACTGGAGCAGACCGTCTGCCGCCGCGTCCAATGCAAACGTCTTGCGGAACGCCGTATGCGCCGGAACCGTGACGGTCTGCGTCTGACCATCCCACTCACACTGATATGCGGCAGTCTGATCGGAGAAATTCACGAGGAAGCCGTCCACCGTTGCAGAGCTGTCTCCGACACTGCGCGGTGCTACCGCAAGGCACCAGTCGGTATTCACGTCCAGCAGCTCGACCTTTGCAAAATCGTCTGCTTTTTTGCCGTTTCCGATACCGGCGCGCCATTCAAGCGTTGCTTTGCTCGAGCCGCCGTCACGGTCGCCCGCCAGCATGGTCATATAGAACGAGCCGTCCGGCTTTGCGGCAAAAATCGACTGCCACGGGAACGCAATTTCATAGCGCGTATGTCCGGTTTCCTCGTCGCGGACGGTCTTGAACTGCACGCTCTGCATCTCAAGCGCGGCGTTTCCGTCATACCACCGCCAGATCTCCGGCTGGCCATTATAGTTGGAGAAGCCGTATTCCGCGCCATAGTCATCGCCGTATTCGCTGAACGCGATCTGCAGACAGTCTCCGCCATACATACCGTAGCCGTAGTCTGCGTCCAGCACGTCGTCCATTACGTCCACAGCCATATAGAAATATGACTCGTCATAGGCGGCGCGTGCCGTCATGGAGAAGCCCTCGGGCTTTGCGGGGAAATATTTGTCCAGCGCCAGCGTAATCCCGGCTGCGGTATCCCAGTCGCTGAAATCGCCGTCGATGGTCAATCCAGCTGCCGGAAGAACCGGCAGATAGCGGCCGGAGCCAAAGTTCGTCAGGCCATGATACAGCTCATCGTCTGCGTCCGTGCCGACGGTGTAGCGGAATTTCTCCACGCTGCCGTCTGCCATGGCCTCTGCCGAAGCGTAAGCACGGATTTCCGTTTTGGTGGTGATGGAGATCGGTGCGGTATAGACGGCGGCAGTTACGGATGTGCGCGGGTCAGTACCATCCGTTGTATAGTGGATCACCGCGTTTTCTGCGGCCTCCGCCAGAGCGAGCGTTACTGTCGTTCCGGGTGCAACCTTGCCCGCTGCGGGAGAAGCCGTCACCGCAGGCGCGGCCTTTTGCTTTACAACGCGGATATTGTCCAGCAGATACACCATGGAGCATTCGGTATCGCGGGGCATATCGTCGCCGTAGAGCCAGAATTTCAGCTCCGTCAGATTGCTGACGTCCTTGCCGGAAAGGTCAATTGCAACGGTTGTCCATGTACCCTTGGGCGCATCAGCAAAGGGGCTGCCCATATAGATGATGCTGCCGCCGTTTGAGATGTTCAGATTCAGACTTCTGGGTTCAAGCGTCTGTTCCGGGTATACGTCGATCAGCAGCTTCTGCGCACCGGTCAGATTCAGACCGCCCGCGTTCCAGCTCAGGTTGGCAAACGCGCTGGCTTTTTGCTTATAGGTGCCGGTGACGCGCAGCGCTGTCCGATCACCGCTTGCAGCAGCTTCGGCCGAAATTGCGACGCTGTCGCTGCTCTCTGCGTGCCAGTCCGCAGCGCTGTCCATTGAATTGAGGACAACTTCTTTTGTAGTGGCCGAAATCGCTTCCGCGCGGGCGGTGGGAAGCGTACCGGCAAGCACCGAGAATGTCAGCAGCAGACACAGCGCCGCTGAAATCCATCGTCTCATTTGTCTGTTTGAACGCATATTGTCTATCCTTTCACTGCGCCGGCAGTCATACCGGACACGATATATTTTTGCAGGAAACAGTAGATTGCGATGATTGGCAGGGAAATCAGGGTGATATTCGCGAACAGAAGATTCCAGTCAGATTTCTTCTGTGAGCAGAACGAATAGATTGTCAAAGAAACGGTATACCGCTTCGGCGAGTTGAGCAGAAACAGCGCCGTTCCAAACTCATTCCAGATCGACATACCGGCAATGATGATAACCGTCACCATGACGGGCTTGATAAGCGGGAGGATGATCTTCCAGTACATCTGCATCGGTGTGCAGCCGTCCAGCAGCGCCGACTCATCCAGCTCATCCGGAATGCTGCGGAAATAGCCCGTGAAGATAAACACAGCGAGCGGGAAGAAGCTTGCCGTATAGACAAGGCAGATTCCAAGGTAGGTGTGCAGCAGTCCGAGTGATCTCAGCAAAAAGTACGTAGGAACGGTAAAGCCGGGCATGGTCATGCCAAGGATAATCAGGCTGTTGACGCGGCCGACCCATTTCTGCTTGCGGCGCTGGATGATAAACGCGGCCATGCTTGCCGTAAGCACGATCAGCGCGACGGACAAAACCGTGATGATCGTGCTGTTGAGATACGCCGTGGTCAGGCCGGATACGCGGAACACCTCCGCATAGTTCTGCGCTGCCTGTTTCAGGTTGACGCCTGCCAGGGACAGGCTGAGCTGGTTTGCATGCTTGGAGTCCTTGAGGGAGTTTACAAAAATCATCCAGATCGGGACGACAAAGATTGCACTTACCAGCAGCGCAACCAGCTCCGCTGCGATGGATTTCCATTTCTTTTTCACAGGTCTACCTCCCGCTTGCGAATGATGCTGTACGACGAAACGGCAAACAGTGCGACAATGACCGCCAGCAGGACATAGCCTGCATTTGCCTCGCCCTGCATATTGAACGAGAACGAGCGATAGATCATGGTGTTCATGACCTGCGTGGTAACGCCCGGGCCGCCGTTTGTGGTGGCGACAATGATATCGAACACTTTCAGGCCGCCGATCAGGCTGTTTACGAACGCGTTATTGAACGCCGGCAGGATCAGCGGGAACGTAACGCGCCAGAAGCGCTGCCATGCGTTTGCGCCGTCGATGGTCGCGGCTTCCTGATATTCCGGCGGAACGGCCTGAAGTCCGGCAAGGATGATGACCATGTTAAAGCCGGACCACTTCCAGATCTCCACGCCGCAGACAGACAAAAGCGCCAGCTTTGTATCTGTCAGCCAGTTTTTCGCCATAAAATCCAGTCCGAGCGCGCGGAAGAACTGGTTGAGCAGGCCGTAGGGATGCAGAATTGCCGTAAAGACAATGCCAACGGCAACGGTACTGATGATGGCCGGGAAGAAGCTGATTCCGCGCAGATAGTTGCGCAGGTGGAGCTTCCGGTTCAGAAATACGGCCAGTGCAAGACCAAGGCCAACCTTTCCGACAGTCGTCACAACCGTAAAAATGATCGTATTAAGCAGCGCCCGCTTGATGCTGGGATCGCTGATGATATTTTTGTAGTTCATGAGCCCGACAAAGTCCGCTCTGGTAAAGTTCCAGTTTGTAAATGAATACAGACGCCGATCAGCACAGGCAGGATGAAAAAGACGCCGTAAATCAGAACGCCGGGCGCCATAAACAACGCGGGATAGCGCTTGTTCTTATTCATACTTCACAATTTCCTCGCTATACGGAAGGGCGTCTGCCAAGTATCCGTTTGGCAGACGCCCTTGCTGTGGTCAATGACTGTGTTTAATTCCAGTTGGGATCGCCGGCGTCAATCGCGGCCTTTGCAAAGTCAGCGTCGAGCGCTGCGGCAACGTCCGCGGGCGTCTTGGTGCCGACGAGCACCTCGGAGATATAGGTCTCCAGCGGGCCCTTGGAATACTTGCAGAAGTCCGTCCACTGCGGGCTGAGGTCGGCGGTGTCGAGAATGTTCTTGATGTCGGCATACGGACCTTTCAGATCGGCGGTAACGCCGTTTGCAACGGGAATGCCGGACTGTGCATCAAAATATGCCTGCTGTGCTTCCGGAGAAACGAGTGCTTCCATAACTTTCTGCGCAAGCTCGGGGTTCTTGCCGTTCTTGGAGACGTAGAAGCCCTTGTTCACGCCGACGCCGCAGTACAGATGATCTGCCAGCGGGATGAGGAACGCGCCGATGGAGGAAGCGGTCTTGTCCGCGTCGATCTTCTCCAGCTCGCCGACAACCCAGTCGCCCTGTGCATAGAATGCGCAAGTGCCGTCAAGCAGTGCCTGCTGCGCCTGCTGATAGGTATCGGACAGGTAGGTTTCCTGCACATAGCCAAGATCGACCAATTCCTTGATCTTGCCGATGGAGTCGATGAAGCCATTCATGTCGCTCCAATGCTTCTGGTTGGTGCTCATTGCGTCGGCAAAGGCCTGTGCATCCTCGGGAGCGTAATCGCTGTACCATCCCATCAGTGCAAAGAACTGGAGTGTCCAGGTGTCAACGCCGGAATAGTAGACCGGGGAAATGCCGTTTGCCTTGATCGCTTCGCAGTCAGCAAGGAACGCGTCCCATGTGGTGGGGACTTCGGTGATGCCGGATGCGGCCAGCACGTCCTTGTTGTAGAACATATACATACCGCCGCCGGTTGCAATCGGGAGATTGTAAAGCTTGCCATCGAGCAGGTAGCCGGGGGTACGCAGATAGGAATCGCTGTAGAGATAGGAATAGTCGTTTGCCGTCAGGTCAACAAAGTTGTCGGCGACGGACAGACGGGAGTTGGTGTAGGACACAGGCTGGAAGTAGAGGATATCGGGCACGTCCTCGCCGCCGGCGTAGCGAACCTGAATCACCTGCTCGCCCTGATCGCCGTCCGGCACTTTTTCCAGAATGAGCTTTGCGCCGATTTCTTCGGCGTGGGCGTTGACATAGTCAACTGCTGCAAGCAGACCGTTCGACTCGTCGGAGGTCTGGAGCATCAGCGTCAGCTCAGGCAGCTCCGCTGCCGGCTGCTCGGCCGGGGTGTCCTCGGCTTTGGTTTCCGTCTTTTCATCTGCCGCATCCGCAGCGGGGGTATCCGTCGTGCTGGGGGCAGCTTCCTTCGCTGCGCAGGCTGCAAAGGACAGCAGCATGGCCAGCGCCAGAAGCATGCAAAGAATTTTCTGCATCTTTTTCATTTCTGGTTCTCCTTTTCATTTGTTCGGAGCCTTTGGCTCTTTCTGTTATGATTGTAAAGCAGTCCATCCATGAAAAAAACTGCAAAAAACCACAATAACTTATACTCTTCTACACTTCGGACAAGTATGCACGCGGGCTTTTTCCCGTCTTTTTCTTAAATACGTTCGTAAAATAGGTATACTGTCGGAAGCCGCACCGCTCTGCGATCTGGCTGAGCGGAAGCGTGTGCTCTTTCATCAGCGCAATGCTGCGCTCAATGCGATAGTCCGTCAGATAAACCGCAAAACCTGTCCCGGTCTCCTCCTTAAACAGTTTGCTGAGATAATTGCTGGAAATGCCGAGCTGCTCCGCAATCTCGCTGACCGACAGCTCGTCGGCATAATCCGTTTGAATGCGGCGCAGCGTCTGACGGACATAATGGGAGTATCCGGCTGACGGTGCATCTGTGTGCATCGCCGAAACCAGCCGGGAAAACGCACTAGAAAAGAATGCCTTTGCATCGGCGACGGAAGAAAACCGCCGCCAGATTTCATCAAAGCTGCTGCAGCTGCCATAGACGCTTTCCAGCGGCACACGATGCTTTTTTGCCGCACGATTGAGTACGCCCAGAAGATCATTCAGAATCATGCGGGCATTTTCCAGATCAACGCGGCGTGTTTCGATCATGTCAAAAATCTCGTTCAGCCGCACCTCATACGCTGTGCCATCCTCCAGCGCGGAGGCAAAGCTTTTTTCTGTTTCCAGCGGCAGTCCCATCAGCACAGACTGCGTCTGTTCCTCCGGACTGCGCAGCACGCAGGTGTCGTCGTGATAAAACAGCTCCTGCTTCAGCGCCGTTACATAGCGATAGCCCTCACGCAGGTGGGCTATATCCCGCAGCGATTTGTCCATGCAGAAGTTCGCCTGCCGGTTAAAGTAATTTCTCATGCAGAATGAGATCCTCTGCAGGACATTCTGCGTCCGGGCGTCGATTTTTGCCTGACTGACCTGTCCGCCATGCGAAAACAGCAGCACATAGATGCCGTCGCCAAGGCTTCCCGCCAGACCATCTCCGCTCTCATGCAGGATCTCTTCAACAATATTAAGCACACCGTAATCAAACAGCGGGTCGTCCTGCGCAGCGTATGCAGACCGGCCGTCTGCGCATGGGGTAAACGACAAAAGGCACAGCATCAGCTGGTCCTGCGCAAGCCGAATGCCAAGAACGTCCATGTGATGCCGAAGCTCCTCCGGCGGCATTTCCTCCGTGAGGAGCCGGTGGAGAAACTCATTTTTCAGAACCATGTGGTTTTTGCGCACATAGGCCTCCGCGTCCCGTTCGCGCGCGTGCTCGCTGCTTACCGTGGCCTGCTGCCGGATCCAGTCGGCGGCGCGCTGAAGATGCTCCCGCAGAGCCGCGGCACTGATCTCATGCTTGAGCAGATAGTCCTGCGCGCCAAGCTGAAGCATCTGCCTGACGTGCAGATAGTCGTCACAGTTGCTCAGCGCAAGCACCGGCAGCCGGTGCGGCAGGTCGGAAAGATGCTGCATCAGCTCTACCCCGTCCATGACCGGCATCAGCACATCCGCGATCACCACATCGACCGGCTGCGCTGCAAGAATTTTCAGCGCCTCCGCGCCGTTGGCCGCCTGCGCGCATACCAGAAACTCGCTGCCGCTCTGGTCGATTAGCTCTTTCAGATAGCTGCGGAACCACAATTCGTCGTCCACGATCATCACATTATACATGTTCTGCCGCCTCCGTTCCTTTTTTCATTTCTATTTTTGGCAGCAGCAGCGCCACTCTCGTCCCGAACCCGCCGGAGTGGAGCTCCACGCCATACGGCGCGCCATAGTAAATTTTGATCCGGCCGATCACGTTCTGCAGACCGATATGCCTGTCGTCGCTTTCGTTCAGAATTTTTTCAATGATCTCCTGCGGCATTCCCACTCCGTTGTCCACGACCTCGACCCGCAGCATTCCATCGTCCGAAAACATCTGCACCTTGACAACCCCCGGCCGCTCAGACGGCGCAATGCCGTGCCTGAGCGAATTTTCCACCAATGGCTGAACCAGCATCTTCAAAATCCCGTATTGCTCCAGTCCCGGCTCAACCTCAACTGTATAGACGTATTTTCCGCTGTATTTAAAGGTCTGGATCTCCAGATAGCTGCGCAGACTCTGCGCCTCCTCTTCGATTGTCAGATATTCGTTTGCGCGCATGTTGTTCCGCAGCAGTACGGAAAGACTGTCAACGACGGTTACGATATTCTCCTCTTTCTGCACATAGGCCATATAGCGGATGGTGTTGAGCGTATTATGCAGAAAATGCGGATTGATCTGGTTTTGCAGAATCTGAAATTCCAGCTTGTGGCGCGTCTGCTCCGCGCACTGAATGTCGTACAGAAGATTCCGGATGCGGTCAACCATGCGGATGATTTGATTTTGAAGCGTTTCAATCTCGTCGCCGGAGTGAATCACGGGCTGCATTTGCAGATTCTGTCCGCCGATCTGTGCGACCGCAGTGCACAGCTTCTGGATTTTTGCGGTTTCACCGAACAAAAAGACTGCCAGGAATGCGACTGCTACCACGCCGAACAGCAGGCTGACTGCCATCGCTGTCAGGCTGACGCTTCGAAATTCACGCGTTACATCGCTTTCGGGCACAACACCGAGCGTCAGCCAGCCGGTCAGCTCGGAACGCTGATAGATCACAAGACTGGAAACGCCGTCGATTTCCGCATAGCCGCTGCCGCTTGCTTCGCCCTGCCCGCCGCTTGTCAGCAGCTGTGCTCCGATCTGCTGCGGCACGTCCAGCGGGTAGATAATGCGTTCGCTTACAGGGTCAATGATATAAATTGCGCCAAGACCGTTGAAGTCCTTGCCATAGCAGTCGTTCAAAATGGTATAGCGCACATCTGCCTTTACAACGCCCAGCTGCTCACTGCCGGAATAGATGTTGCGCGCGATGGAAAGCACCATTTCCGAGCCGTTGCTGTACGGCAGGATCACGGCGCTCTTTTTTCCGTCCATCGACACCTCATAAAACCATGGCTGCTGAATCAGCGTTTGATAGGGGAGCGTCGTTCCGATTCGGAAATAGTTCCCGTCCACACTGGAGATCATCATTCCCTCCAGATATGTCTTGAACTGATACAGACTCAGCATGGTGTCCAGAATTGTCTGGTTGCACGCCAGCTTTTCGGATGGAGCTGCCGTCTTGTAATTTCGAAGTGGGTTCACAATATGGTTTGTATCAATGGATGCGCAGATTACCAGATGGTCCACGTCGCGCAGCATCGTTTCAAACGAGCCGTTCAGCCGCTCCAGAACGCTGCCGATATAGCGCTCTGCCGAGCTTTGCGCCTGCTTCGATGTCTGCCGATACCAGAAGCTGCCGATTGCCCCGGCCATCACGCAGACAATCAGCACGGACACAATCAGAACCTTTGTCTGAAAGTGCATATTTCGTTTCCTATTTCCAGCAGTTTTCATACGGCAGCACCTCACGGCTCAATCTGGTTTCATTATAGAATTTTGTGAAAAACGCCGCAAGATAAATTTCCGACATCGAGCTATCAAATCAAGACATCTTTTGCATACGTGCTTGTATCTGAATCCGCTTCGTGATATGTATACGGCAGGAGGTGCCGTCATGAAAAAAACGATCGGTTATGTTCTTTCCCACACGCATTGGGATCGGGAATGGTATTTGTCCTTTCAGCTGTTCCGGATGCGCCTTGTGGATATGCTCGATACGCTGATCCCCTATCTGGAGCAGCACCCGGAATTTCCACACTTTCACCTTGACGGACAGACAGTCTGTCTGGAGGATTATCTGGAGGTTCGACCGGAACAGGCGGAGCGGCTGCAGCGCCTGATTGAAGCCGGGCGCATTGCCGTCGGCCCCTGGTATGTCCTGCCGGATTTACAATGCATCGGTCAGGAGTCTATTCTGCGCAATCTCAGCCGCGGCCTTGCGCTGGCGCAGCGCTTTGGCGGCGGCACGCCGGTTGGATATCTGCCGGATATCTTTTCTCATCCGGCACAGATGCCGCAGATCTTCGCCGGGTATGGCTTCCGCGCGGCTGTGATCTGGCGCGGAAGCTCAGATGATCCTGAGCCGCCCTACGAGGTGCTTTGGCGCGCGCCTGACGGCACGCAGCTTCTGACGCTCCGCCTGCCGGACGACCGGGGCTATCTCAACGCCTTTCCTCTGGCCGATACGCCGGAGGCCGTCAGCCGCCAGTTCGAGGACTGGTTCCGTGAACGCCTGCCGCGCTCACAAAGCGGCCAGCTTCTGTTCATGAACGGCTGTGACCATCAGACGCCAAATTATGCCCTGCCGGAATTTATCCGGTATTTTAATGAAACGCACGACGATTACGAGCTGCGTCAGATATCGCTGACGCAGTATCTGGACGAGCTGCACATTACGCCGGGTGAGCTTACCGTACTCTGCGGGGAACAGAACCGGACGAATTATTCCGCAGGCCGCCATTTGAACCCCACGCTCAAAAATACACTCTCCACGCATATTCCGCAAAAAATCGAAAATGCGCAGTGTGAGGCAGGGCTTGTGCGCTGCGCCGAGCCGCTGAGCGCGATGCTGGCAGCGGCACACTTGCCGCTTGGCCTGCATTATCTGGACACCGCCTGGAAATATCTATTGCAAAACCATCCGCACGACAGCATCTGCGGATGCAGCTGCGACGATGTTGCGCGCGATATGGAGCGCCGCTTTGCGTGGGCGCGCGACATTATGCAGCAGTATCAGCAGGAGGCCATGCGCCGCCTTGCCGCGCAGACAGACACGCAGCAGACCCCTGCGGATGAAATTCCGGTGCAGCTGTTCCATCTTTCCCCGTGGCCGGAGGAAAACGCCGTACAGACGTTTACACTGCGACTGCCGGCAGATACGCTGCTCCGCGGCCTTGCTATCCGAACAGCGGACGGACAGGACATTCCCTGTCAGATCGTCCGCCTGCGAAAAGACGGCGTGATTCTGCACCCAATGGATCGCGATCCAAGCTGGGACGACTATCTGCTTGCCGACGTGCTGGTGCAGCTTCCGCATCAGACGGCTATGAGCTGGACGACGCTATACTGCCGTCCGTCGATCGTTCCGCTGTCGCTGCCGGAGCGTCCGGTTGTTCGCTTTCAGACGCTGGAAAACGAATATCTGCAGGTTTCCATTCAGCCGAACGGAACGCTGGACGTAAAAAACAAGCGCAGCGGCACAGCATATCGGGGGTTAAATCTCTTCACCGACGAAGCGGATATCGGCGATGCGTACCTGTTTTCGCCGGAGCTTACCGCGAAGGTCTGGAACTCAGCGACCAGTGCACCGTCCATCCGTATCCAGCAGGGGGCGCTTTGCACCAGCGCCATTCTGGACTGGCGCTATCGCCGCAAGCCGGACGAGGCGGAGCAGTCGCTCCGTCTGACGCTCAGTCTGCGGAAAAATGACCCGCTGCTTCGGTTTCATCTGGAAATTGAGAACCGCGCCGGCGATCATCGCCTGCGGGTGCATTTCCCAACCGGATTTTCCTGTGACGAAAGCTTTGCCGATTCCATCTTTACCGTGGAAGCCCACCCCATTCGCAGACGGCAGCCAAAGCCGGAGGCGTGGGTTGAGACAGAAAGCGGCTGCTATGCGCAAAAACGCTTTGTCTATCTGCAAAACGGACGGCAGCGGCTGGTATTTATGGGTGCGGGACTGCTGGAGTATGAAGCGTCGGATGGCGAAAACGGTGCAGATCTTGCCGTGACGCTGCTGCGCGCCGTCGGGCGGTGCGGCTCGGTTCGCTCCATGACCGCCTACGCCCCGCCCGGCCCGTGCGCGCTTTATCCGCAGGATTCGCAGCTGCTTGGCAATTGGGAGATGGAGTACGCACTGGCATTCGATACGCCGGACCGCGAGCTTTCCATGCTGGCCGAGCGCTATCACACGCCGGAACTGTATTATCAGGATACCGCACATCCCGCGCAGATGCAGGAATCGGCACAGAACCTGTTTTGTCTGGATGTGCCGGAGTTTGTTGTTTCCTGCGTGCAGGGGCTGGGAGATGGAGAAATTCTGATTCGCGGCTATCAACACACCGGTCATGCGCTTTCGGCTGCGATTCGGTTTTGCCGGTCCATTCAGACCGCGTGGCGCACAGACTTTACCGGTAATTGCCGCGAAGCGGTGGAGACCTCCGGTGATACGCTGGCATTCTCCGCACCGCACGCAAAAATCATGACGTTTGTTGTCCGGCTGTAAAAAGGACTCGCCGCCTGCGGAAACTTCTGCTATACTGTCAGCAGAATACAGCACAGGGGGCGAGATCATGAACAAGCAGCCGGAGCTGCATACAACCAATCTGCTGATGCAGCCGCTATCCATCTCATTTGAAAACGCTGCACTGCAGATTCTCCGCTTCTCCAAGATTCACGAAAATACCCACGCATGGGTGATTCCGCTGCACACGCATCCGACGATCGAACTGCACTATATTCTCTCCGGCGCAGGACAGATTCAGATCGACGATACGCTCTTTCATGTGGAAACGAACGATATTTATGTAACGCTGCCGTTTGTCCCACACCGCCAGATTTCCTCTGCGGCGGATATTATGGAGGAATACTGCGTGGAATGTACGCTGGAGCTTCCGCCGGCAGTGAAGGGTGAGACAGATCCGCTTGCGTCTCTGCGCCGCTTCCTTTCCCGTCAGGCATTTTCCTCTGCCAGAGCGCCGGATGAGCTGCTGCCGCTGCTGCAGCAGCTTGACCAGCAGGCAGCCTTTTCGGATCCGCAGCTTTTGCAGACAAAGCTGTTGTATCTGCGGTGTCTGTTTGATTTTCTGGGTGTATTATCGGAGGCAAGGCTGCCCGATACGCTTTCCGGGAAAAAGCGTGCAGACACGACGGCACTTCGTATCAAAAGCTACCTCGACGTCAATTTCCGGACGCCGTTTTCCGCTCAGGATCTGTGCGCACAGTTTTTCCTGAGTCAGCGGCAGCTTGACCGCATCTTCTGCCGTGCTTACGGCATGACGGTTCACGCATATCTGACAGAGCTCCGCCGTCACTACGCCTGCGCGCTGCTGGAAAAGGGTGAGTTCTCGGCGCGCCGCGCCGCGCTGGAAAGCGGGTTCAGCGGCTACCAGCAGATGCGCCGCGCCGTCCGCCGCAAGCAGCCATAACCCGCATCATTTTACAATATAGGAGGAATCCGTCTTATGAAACGCTCCGAAATAAACAAAGCCTTAAAAGAGCTCGAAGCCATGTGCGCGCGGGAGCATTGCTACCTGCCGCCGTTCTGCAATTTTACGCCGGAGGAATGGAAAACCAAGGGGCATGAATACGACGAGGTCCGCGACTGTATGCTTGGTTGGGACA
>OOAA01000843.1_pt1 | contig 18743 bp, 23 predicted proteins | sample 1671671 | NCBI WGS metagenome assembly OOAA01 (sample SAMN06348180, study PRJEB24527) | human gut metagenome | biome: human gut; feature: ankylosing spondylitis patient; material: feces | host: Homo sapiens | place: China | collected 2015-10 | reverse complement strand
ATCCCGTTTTCATCGTAGAAGTTATGCGGGATATCCATACGAACGATGATTTTTTTGAAAAAATCCTTGGTGAGAAGCAGAGAATCAAGCTCCGACGCAGTCTTCTGCTCCGTGTCCATCCGGAATGCAGACTGAATATAGATTTTCCGGTCAGCATCATTGACCACAAAGTCGATCTCCTTTTGCGTATTGGCGCCCTTTGTTCGATCGGTTACAACGCCGACATCGACCGAGTAGCCGCGCCGCAAAAGCTCGCTGTAGATCAGGTTTTCCATGATATGACCGGGATCATACTGCCGGTAATTCAGCCGCGCATTGCGAAGACCGATGTCCGTATAGTAGTACTTGTTCGGATAGTTAAAATAGGTCTTGCCCTTGACATCATATCGCTTTGCTACGGAAATCAGAAACGAGTCGACAATATCCTGCACATAGTTGGAAACAAGCGCGGGATTGACCTTCTCGTTTTTCATACTGGCAATGGCGTTTGCGATGTTCGTTGGGTTCGTCAAGGAACTGATCTGAGAGGCAAGGAAATTGAGAATATCATTCAGAATATCTTCACGCTCGATGCCATTTCGCTCAACAATATCTTTTACATACAGCTCCGTGTAGAGAGAGGACAAATAATCCTTTTTATCCTTATCATCCTGCATGGCAAGCAGGCGCGGCATACCGCCGTACAGCATATAAGTGTCCAGCGCTTTCTGCTCATCCCCACCAACAAACGAGTAATACTCCTCAAAGCAAAGCGGGAATACATGGATCTGCGTGGCGCGGCCACGGAACTCCGTTGCAATATCCTTGGACAGTCCCTTGGAATTGCTGCCGGTCACATAGACATCGAGATTTTTATATGCTTTCAGCTCATTGAGCATATCATAAATCGTGACCTCGATTCCGCCGTTTTCCTGATCTATGACTTTAGCGGTGAGCTGAACTTCGTCAATGAACAGATAGAACTCTTTATCCTGCTGTCCAAGCACCAACTGCTCCACGTATTCACAGAGCGTAATGGGGTTACGGTATTTATAATACCGCCGCTGATCCAGTTCAATTTTAATGATTTGCGTGGCATCCGTGCCGTGATTGCGGAGATATTCATCAAACAGCTCAAAAAGCAGCACCGATTTTCCGCATCTGCGGATGCCGGTAATGACTTTGATCTCGCCGTTCCACATATTACGAATGAGCCGGTCCAGATAATAGTTGCGTTGAATCATTTTCTTCACCTCGAACTTGCGACGTATGCGTCACTACTTCTAGGATAGTATACCACGCAGGGAGGATATTATCAAGGCAGAACGCCTAACTGTTGATACGCCACATGGAAAAAAGCGAACCGAAGGCAAAATCGCAGAGGTAAAATATTCTTTTCAACGGTGTATTGGAGATGGCTAAAACTCCAACCGCGACAGTATGAGTAGTTTCCGTGTGGTAATAGAGACCATAGGGGCAATCATGCCAAAGAAGGCGGAAAGTGAACAGCGGATATAGCATTGTGTATACCATCCTGTTTTGAAAAACCAATATATGCATATAATTATGCTGCGCGATGCATTTAAACGTACAACTATGCTACATCTATTTGCTATATATGAAATGAAATGCCAGTAGCACTAAGTATAGTGCCGTTATAATGAGAAATGTTGAGAATTGGAAGGAGATGTAGTATAATGCATTTTACGGTGGTGATAGATATGAAAAACCCCAATGCATTAATTGCTATGGCGCAAGTTGCCCAGAATGCAAATAATCCATATGCAGCATTTTGCGAATACATCAAGTATTGCGTTTTTTCAACTGCTTCCAGTGTAGTGACGCTATCCGAAATCAGAACGGCTGTTGGCAAAGAGTTCGGACTCTATATGCCTCACAATGTCTTAGTGAAATGCCTGACCTATATCCGAACCGAAGGCGTAATTACGTTTGACACCCATCAAATCAAGCGAGTAGGATCATTTGATACAGAGGCGTTTGATCGAAACAGGGAAACATATCGCACTACGGAATCTGCTATTATTCGGTCATTGATGCAGTATGCTTCAAAGTATAATCGGAAGTGGACAGTCGAGCGCGCTCGCGAGCTTTTAATAAAAACGTTGGATAGAAATGGACTTGCATACGATATCTTTCTGCATGAGGGCGACACCAAGCAGGAAAACCACCTGCATACTATAAGTGAGAGCGAATTGACTGAGATGCTACCCGTTGATGAAGAAGCAGAATCAAACGATATTGAGGGTCAACCACTGTTTACAGACGAGTATTTCGTCGGAAAATTTATTGAGGAAACCTTAGCAGGAGATACTGCTCAGAAGGATTATTTAAAGAAAATCTGCGAAGGACTTATGCTTTGCGTGGGAACTTACCAGTTGCCATCAGATGACACAAATGGACGCGCTCCGCAGATAAACGGAACAAAATTCTTCTTTGACACAAAACTATTGCTACGATTCCTTGGGTGCGCAAGTGAAGCCGCCGTGTCTGCTGCTGCCGAGCTGGTTGCGCTGATTCAAAAAGCAGGAGGCAGAATTTATTATTATCCACAGACACTGCAAGAAATGGAATGCGCTTTTGAGAACGCTGCAAAAAGATTAACTTATGGTTATTCTCCTGACGATGATGAGATGCGCTTGTATGCAATGCACATACAAAATAACCCCGCAATTATTACGGCCAAGAAAGCAAACCTGAAAAGTGAATTGGCTAAAGCAAATATATATCTTGCCCCTCACGAAAACTTCGCAGATAACGAACGCATTCGTTTTGGTTTTGATCAGAGCGATTTGCAACAATATATGCGTAGCAATTTGCATTGGGATCCTCAAGTAATCGATAATGATGCCTTAGCAATATGGGAAACACATATGCGCCGACAAGGTAATTATAGTGAATACTGTGGAACCGGAGCGCAGTTGCCCGTGTTTGTAACAACCAATACAAGGTTAATTGGTATAGCATTGAAATTCCGCGAAGACAGAGCAGCAACACCATCCCTTTATGGCTGGAAACAAAACCGCTTGCCTGTGATAACAGATATTAGATTGACTTGCAGATTATGGTCACCTGCAAACGATAGCGAACGAATGTCGCTTCTTTATTTGACTGCTAATGCTGTTGCGGCGAAACGTCCGACTAAACGTTATTTGAATAGTATCCGTGAATTCGCAATTCAACTGGGACAACAGGCACCTGAATATTCTGACATTTGCTTGTCGGCATATTTTGACGATATGGTAACGGATACGATTCTTAACCACACAATGGGTGATGAAGACAATCTGGATATAAACAGCTTTGCTTCATCAATAGCTGAATTGTCCGAATGGAAGGCACGCGAGCAAGAGAAAATTACAAGTCAGGTAATTGCAGAGCGAGATAGTGTTTCGAATGAATTGAAAAATCAGACGCAAAGCATCATCAATGGTGCTGTAGAAAGCGGCCAAAAGCTGCTCGGTTGGAGGAAAACAGCTCTATGGTTTGTTGTAAAGTGGCCGGTTACTGTAACTGTTATCTTTAGCGCAATTACAGCAGGTATTTCGTTAATAATCGGCAATTGGCATCCCATGTGGGCAATTTCAATTCCTGCAATTCTCAAGATAGTTGAAATTTGCGGTGCTTCAAACTTTGTGGGTAAACCGCTGACAAAATGGTTGTTCCCCAAAATAGATGCAAGTATAGGCAAGAGAATTTCGAAGAAACTCAGAAAAGTCGAACAACCCTACAAAGACACCATTATCCGGCGAATCAAAGAGCAGACAGAACTATGGGTTGAATGTGCGAGAATAATGGAAAGTGAATAATATTTTTGTGCAAACATCCTACATTTATGCTCTGCTTGACGTGCTTGCGCTGAAGATCAGAACAAGTTGTTTGCAGGAAGGATTGAACCAAGAAAACATTCCTGATGGGCTTCTTGTACACGATTTTCTTCCTATTCAGTTTTATAGGATTGATCCATAGTGTTCAACTTACACAGCGAATAGCCAGTAATTGTTTTGATTACTGGCTATTTTCTTTATTTCTAGGCACTTTTCGACCGAAAAAGTTCGGATAACATAACGCCCAAAAATTTCCCCCCATTTTTCCCCCTTATCGGGAGCAGGTAACAGGTGGTTGATTATACTTCCAGATGGTTATAAAATGCTTGCATCCGCATGGCACTTTCCTGCCGCATTTTCTGCGTAACATGCCCGTAGACATCAAGTGTAAACTGTGCCGTAGCATGACCTAAATTAGCCTGCACTGTTTTAACGTCGTCGCCAGAGTACAATGAGGTTACTGCGAAGCTGTGACACAGATCATGAAAGCGCACATCTGGTGGAATGTTTGCCCTTTCAATCACGGCCTTGAAGTGCTTTACGACTGTTCGGCGAACAAGATTTTTACCAAGTGCATCCGTGAACGCAAGATTCCATTTGTTTTCCCAGGCTGCTCCGACAATTTGCTTGTTTGCATTTTGCTGTTGCTGCTCATCTTTTAGAGCTTCCATTACAACTGGTGCGAGTGGTGATACAGCATTTTTCAAAAAACACAGTAATATCAATGGTTTTAGGACACCCGAACAGCGAAATTACTTGTATTCCGCCCTCTTGAAGCAGTCAATTTCAGCAGCTATTGCTCGGTTCATCTCCCGGTACCATCTCGTATCCGCCCTCCGGTGCGGGGCGGATGATGGCGGGGTTGAGGACGCCCACCTGCATGATGCTGTCGATGGTCTGCTGCATGAGCTCGTCGTCCGTCACCTTGAAGGGGTGGTTCTTGAAGGGACGAATCTCTGAAAGCGGTATCTGCTGTACCTGTTCGTTGGGTTTCTGTTTCGGCACGGTCGCATCACCTCCTGAAAATGCCAAAGCCGCAGGCGGCGGCCTGCGGCTCAGATGAAGCCCTCCGACATATCGTGACTCACAAGGCTTCGGTAGTAGTTCCCGATGGTCAGAGGGGCGTTATACAGCGTGGCTAAAAGATACTGGCGCATATTGCGGATGCGGGTGGTGTTTTCCTTCAGCCCGCCCACCACAAAGCGGATGTGCTCGCTGTTCAGCTTCAAAAACCGGCTCCTGACCACCTCGGCGGGCTTATCGTCCCCGGAAATGCGGACGGAGCTTTTCGTCGTACAGACCACATCCACCAGCAGCTCCAGGATTTCTTCCAGCGTGTCCTGCTCGTATGGATAGTCTGTCAGGAGTGCGTCGTAGGCGATGTTCTCCGCGATAAGCTCTCTGTACCGCTCTCTCAGAGCCGCTTCGTTTCCTTTCGCTTCCCGACCGTGATCCCTCCTGAACGAAGTGAAGGGAAAGGAATCAGTATCACTAAAATCAGTATCATTATTCTCAGTATTATTAGATCGTGATTTTAACGATTCTTGATCCGTGATTTTCACTGCTCCTGAATCGTGATTTTCACGGTTCTGGAATCGTGATTCTGGGGAGGGGCTGCTACTGCCCGATGTGTTATCCACATGGTTATCCAAAAAGTTCTTGACGTAGATGAGGTTGGGCTTGCCCAGCCCCTGCCGCTTGCGCTCGATAAGGCGGCATTTGCTCTCCAGCTCATGCAGCAGCTTTCCGGCCTTCTGGTCGGCGCAGCCCAGGGCGGTCATGACCTCCTCGATGGTGAAGATGATATACACACGTCCTTCTTTATCCAGCCAGCCGTTCTTGCAGCTCAGGCTCATGCGGTCAAGGAGCAGACCGTAGAGCACCTTGGCTTCTGCGGAAACGCTTCTGAACCGTTCCTCCGTGAACAGCACCTTGGGGATACGGTAAAAGGAGAACTGTTCCGCTTCCGCACCGTAGAAATAGTCATACATGGCTTCTGTCACGCTCCTTTGGAAGCCCTGCGGCGCGCATGACCGCTTTGGTACACCATCCGATGCAGGGGGCAGCCCTTCCGTAGGGACAGCCCTCGCACTCCGAAACGGCGGGAGCGGCGCTGTCCGCATCTGCTTCGTAAACTTGTTCTATGCCGTTCCGTCTTTCGGGCTTCTGCGGGACGGGACAGCAGCAGCCGTCCGGGTAGACGCAGCCCTTTAGCTTCCCTTTCCGGTACAGGCAGTACCGGCAGTCATATACGTTGTAGCCCCACGACTTCCCATATGCTTTCACAATAACACCTCCTTCGCCCGCATCAGGGCATAAAAATAGCGCGCCTGCCGACCCAAGCGCCACTTTGGGTAACAGACGCGCTATGTACTGATTATTGCAAGGATGTCGTCTCCTTAGCCGGACACCGGCGGCTCCATGCCGCAGACCTTGCGGGGCTGAAAACCATACCGGCCATCGTCCGCAATCTTGACGACGACGAGGCGGTGATCCTCATGGTGGACAGCAACTTGCAGCGGGAAACCATCAGCCCCATGGAGCGGGCGCAGGCGTACAAAATGAAGCTGGAAGCGTTGAAGCATCAGGGAAAACGGGTGGATTTGGAGGATAAGTCAACTTCTCGCCAAGTTGGCGAGAAGTCATGGGCTGTTGCCAAAGTCGGTGCTGATGCAAACGAAAGTGAAAGGCAGGTACACAGATATATCCGTCTCACCGAGCTTCTGCCGGAGGTGCAGAAAAAGGTGGACAGCAAGGAGATCGCGTTCAGCCCCGCCGTGGAGCTGTCATATCTCACCCATGACGAGCAAAAGCAGTTTCTGGACGCAATGGACTATTCCCAGAACACGCCCTCGCTTTCCCAGGCACAACGGCTCAAGAAGCTCAGCCGGGAGGGAAAATGCACGAAGGAGGCCATGCGCTCCATCATGTCCGAGGAAAAGAAGGAGGAACAGGAGCGCATCACGCTGAGCAGCGATACCCTCCGCAAATACTTTCCCCGAAGCTACACGCCCCTGCAAATGCAGCAGACCATCATCAAGCTGCTGGAGCAGTGGCAGAAAAAACAGCAGCGCCGGAACGAGCGCTGAGAAAGGCAGGTTTATCCATGAACGTAACCATCAACATCTACGGCGACGTACACATCCACTGCGACTGCTGCAACGAGTGCGGCGTGTATGACGACAATTTCGACGCCGCCCTCGAAGCGCCGCATGAGGCTGCACCGGATGCGGAGGACGGCGGCGAACAGATCGGCCCGACCGCCGAAGAAGCGGAAGCGGCGGTAAAGGCATTGGCAGCGTTTTTTCTTCCGCTTTTTTCGGAAGAGACCGACGAGGGAGGCGCCGCGCATGAAGGAATTTGACGTGACCATCACCGAAACGCTGAAGCTCACCGTGTCCGTGGAGGCTTCTTCCAAAGAGGAAGCACAGCAGATGGTAAGCGACCAGTGGCACGCCGGGGATCATATTCTGGCTGCGGACAATTTCGTGGAGGTGGAGTTTGAGAGCAATGACGGCAAGGAAATCTCCGCCGAAAGAGCACCGGACGATACCATCGAGGTGCTCATGGTGGAGCCGGGACAGTACCCGCGCGTGGAGCGCATCGGCTCCGACCTTGCCTCCTTGCAGAAGGCGGTGGACGGCTATATCGAAGCAATTTACCCATATGACGACCCCGTGGCGCTGATCTGCGGGGAGGAAGCCAAGCTGGAGGGCAAGCCCCTGAACCGCGCCCTGCGAGACGAGGACGGCGATATCTACGATATTGTGGCCGGTAAATTCTTCCTCTGCGGTCTGGGGGATGAGAACTTTGCGTCTCTGCCGAAGGAGCTGCAACAGAAATACGAGGAAAAGTTCCGTCAGCCGGAAGCCTTTTTGAAGATGGGCAGCAAAATCATGGCGATCCCCACCGAGCCCGCCAAGGCAGCGGGCAAGGGCAAGACCGCTCCGGTGACAGAGCGATGATACCATCACTCCCAATGCAAACGGAAGGAGGAAAAACTCATGCAGGAAGAAATTGAAAACAGAACTGTCACTCTGATCATCTCCGCCGTCAAGCTAACCGCACGGGAGCTGAAGGCCGGGATGGATAAATATCTTTCCGAAAAGAAGAGCAAAGCCATGGAAAAGGCGCGTGCCGCGCCTGAAAAGCCCAGCGGCAAGCAGACGGTGAGGCAGCTCATAGGGCAGAATCAGGGTGTATCCAACATTGAGATCACCAACAGCAATATCAAAGGCTTTGAGCGCATAGCCCGGAAATACGGCGTGGATTTTGCCGTTAAGAAAGACCGCAGCGTTTCACCGCCGAAATACTTTGTGTTCTTTAAGGCGAGGGACGCAGACGCACTGACGGCGGCGTTCAAGGAATACACGGCATATGAGCTTAAACGCGCCGCCAAAGCGCAGAATCGTCCCTCCGTGCTGGCGCATCTGCAAGCGCTCAAGGCGAAGGTTCAGGCTATTACGCCGAGTAAATCACGAAACCAGAACAGGGGCATCACGATACGGCTACACCGATTCCAATATGCTGCCGCTGACAAAGGAGCGTGCGCTGGAGCTCATGGAACGGGATGTAAGCGTGTATATGCTTCACACGGACAACACCGAGGCCATGGCGTTCGATGCGGAGGAAGTCCGCAGCTTTGACGGTATCTTCGGCGTGGAAGCCTCCGAATGGGAGACGGTCAAAGACCGCCTTACACCGCCGGACTATGAAAAGGCGTTCCTCGACAACACCGCCGACAGCTTTATAATCTATCAGCTTCGGGATAATGATAATACGGCGCAGCTCCGCTTTATGAACGCCGAGTATCTGGAGAAGAAGGGGCTTTCCGCCCGAGGGGAGAATTACGCCGCCGTCTATGCGGGAAACCTTGACCGCAGGGGCGATACGCAGGACAGGTTGGACGCGCTGTATGAGACCTTCAACATCCGCCGCCCGGAGGATTTTCGCGGTCACAGCCTGTCCGTCAGCGACATCGTGGCGCTGAAGCAGAACGGCGTGGTATCCTGTCATTACGTTGATTCCCGGGGCTTCAAGGCGCTGCCAGACTTCCTAAAGCCGGAAAACTATCTCAAAAACGCGGAGATGGCCATGGAGGACGACTACGGCATGATCGACGGCGTTATCAACAACGGGCCGAAGCAGACCGTGGCAGAGCCGGAGGAACAGGCAAAGTCCGGCAAGCCCGTCTCCCTCATGGAGCTGGCGCAGGCGGCGCGCCGGGAACAGGCGCAGGCGGCACGGCAGGAGAAGAAGCCCTCCGTGCTGGCAAAGCTCTGTCCTCCCGTCAACGAGCCGAAAAAGACAGCGCGTTCAAAGCGCGCGGAAAGAGAGCTGCTATGATGAATTTTACCAACGATGAAATGAACCTCATGTGCATCTACCAGAGCGACAGCCGCAGCGGGCTGATTGCCGCCCTCACCGAAATGCGCGGATACCTGGACGAGGACGAAGCCGGGCTGCGGGAGCTGACCGACAGCGCCCTGCAAAAGCTGGACGAAATCACCGATGAGGACTTCGCAGCGCTGGAGCTGGTGCCGGACTTCGACACGGACGAATAAGGCGGATGCGGCGGGAGCGGCCTTCGGGTCGCTCCCGCTTTCTCACCACATCTCTATTGGACAAAAATGCGGGTACACGCAAAAATTTTCAACAGGAAGCCTGTGCATCTATCACTTGGGGCGCAACCATCCGAAGTTATAGGTGAAATGGCGGATGATGCCATCACTCAGGAAAAAGTGTCAAAATCAGCACGGAAATCCCTTGAAAAAGTGTCAGCGAGGCGGTATAATATCCTTGGAAAACGCACAAGATGAGTATGGAGGTGCCGGTGATGCTGAAACGGAAAATTGAAAAGGATATTATGCGCTGGATTGAGAGCAGTGATAAGGCATTGCTGATTTACGGCGTCCGGCAGGCGGGAAAAACCTATATCGTCCGCGAGTGCCTGAAAGCGGCAGGCTGCGACTACATCGAGTTCAACCTGATCCGACAGCCGGAAATCGTAGAGATTCTGGACGGAGCAACGGGAATAGACGACCTGATTCTGAAGCTGTCCCTGTACAGCGATAAGAAAATCGTTCCTGGCAAGACCTTCTTTTTCTTCGATGAAATCCAGAGATACAAGGAGATTGTCACGAAAATCAAGTTCCTTGTGGACGATAAGCGGTTCCGGTATATCATGTCCGGTTCGCTGCTGGGCGTGGAAATTGTGAATCTGAAATCTGCGCCGGTCGGCTATTTGCAGACGCTCAATATGTATCCGCTGGACTTTGAGGAGTTCCTGCAAATATTCAATGTGGGAGAGCCCGTATTGGATATGCTGCGGAAAGCTTTTACCTCCAAAACGCCTGTGGATGAAGTGATACACGACAAAATCATGAAGATGTTCAATCTCTACCTGATCATCGGCGGTATGCCCGCCGCAGTGGAGAAATACCGCACCACCGGCAATATAGACGACGTGATGGACGAGCACAGAGCCATTATCGAGCAGTATAAGCTGGATTTCACGCAGTATGAGGAAGAAAACCGCAAGCTGATTATCACGCATATCTATGAGCTTATCCCGGCGGAGCTGAACGAAAAGAACAAGCGGTTCATGATAGCGGACATCAAAAAGGGTCTGCGATATGACCGAGTGGAGGACAGCTTCACCTGGCTTTGGAAGGCCGGCGTTGCCTTGGGCGTGTTCAACACAACGGAACCCACGGTGCCGCTCCTGCTGAATGAAAAGAGTACGCTGTTCAAGCTATTCCTTTCGGATGTGGGGCTGCTTACCACAATTTACGGCAAAGCCTGCAAGCTGAAGATTGTCAGCAAGGAGAAGGACATCAACAAGGGCGCTGTATATGAAAACGTGGTGGCGCAGGAGCTTCATGCCCACGGCTATCCGCTGTACTACTACAACAGCAAGAAGAAGGGTGAGCTTGACTTCGTGGTCGAGCATGTGGGGCAGGCGCTCCCCATCGAGGTAAAGAGCGGAAAGGACTATGAAAAGCACTCCGCACTGGATAACGTAATGGCCGTTGAGGAATACGGCATCAGGGAAGCCTATGTTTTCACGAACGACAATGTAAAGGTAGACGGGAGGCTGACGTACTACCCCATCTATATGGTCATGTTCCTGCAAGACGACCCGATAGGTTTCATCGACATCTCCGTGGACAGGTTCAAGCTGTGAGCCGCAGTAAAGTAAGGAGCGACGCAAGAGCGACCTCAACCCACATTCTACTTCCCAAAATCGAAAAAATATTGATTTTGGGAAGTAGAACACCGACTTAAAAGCGAAAGCGTCCCGAATCCAATGCAGGAAACGGGACGCTTTCCATAGTACCGACCCCTACATAGAGCGTCCATACCGGGCGCTCTAAATTTATGCCATGAAGGAGGAGCAATATGCCGAGCAAGCTACAAACGTATATGCAGATGGCGGACGAGGCGCAGCGGCAGATTACCGGCAGCTAACGTCCTGCACAGGGAAGCCGTCGCGCAGGTGGCGGAGCAGTTCGGGCATGAGCGCATTTTATATGTGCTGGCGATTACCATCCGGCAGAAGGATTGGGATGGGCGGTTCTCTGCGGATAACAAACAATGGGCAAAGACCGTTCCCGTCGCGGAGAACCCCGACGCATGGGGAACGGATCGGAACTGCTATCTGGCGGTGAACAGCCACAGCGGGCTGGTTGACCTGTTTACCAAGCTGGCGCGGGAGGACGCAAGGGCGCATGAGTGCAGGCCCTCGGTGCTCGGCAGACTGAAAAGCAGACCGCCCGAAGCGGCAGTGGAGGCCGTCAAAAAGACAAAGGAGCCGTCCCTGTGAGCGCGCAGTTCATGCGCCGGAACATCCGCATCTCCGTTCGCCTGACGGAGGAGGAGCACCGGCTGCTGAAGGAAAAGATGGCGCGGATCGGCGTTACCAATCAGGAGGCGTTCCTGCGGAAGATGGCGCTGGACGGGCTGGTGATCAGGCTGGATTTGCCGGAGCTGAAGCAGATGATCTCGCTTCTGCGCTACACGAGCAACAACATCAATCAGATCGCCAAACGGCTCAACGAGAGCGGCAGAGCCTACGACACCGACCTTGCGGAGATTCTGGAAAAGCAGAAGCAGCTATGGGGACTTGCCAACAAAATTCTTATGAAGCTGTCCACCATTCAGTGAGCAGGCAGAAATATACGATAAGCCCATGCTGCCGGCATCCTTGTTTTAGGGCAGCTCTTTCTGTATAATGAAATCAAAAAGGACGGAAAACGACTATGAAATTCATTTTGAAACTGCTGCTTGCGCCCCTTATGCTGGTTTTGTGGATCGTGGAATGGGCGCTCACGCTGGCGCTCAAGGCTTCCGCCGTGGTCTGCGTCATCGCCTCCGCCCTGTTTCTGCTTTCAGGTGTTTTTTACTTTGTGGACGGCAACGTGCAGAACGGCTGCATCTGTCTGGGCATTGCGTTTCTGCTTTCACCCTACGGACTGCACTATTTGGCGGTGAAGCTCACAGCGCGGTTTATCGGCATGAGAATGCTGCTCAAGGAGCGAATCTACGGATAAACGGAATATGCGGAATGTGAAAAGGCGCAGGCTCCCTCCTGCGCCTTTTTCCATGGAGGGAATATGGCGACCACACGAATCATACCCATGCACTTAAACAAGGGCAAGACGCTGGCGCAGTGCCTTGCCGACCGGACGGAGTACGGCATGAATCCGGATAAGACCGAGGGCGGTGCGCTGATCTCCGCGTTCGCCTGCGAGCCGGAGACCGCCGTTTCCGAATTTGCCCTGTCCAAGCGGGAGTACCGGGAGCTGACCGGACGGGTGCAGGAAAGCGACGTCATCGCCTATCAGGTACGGCAGTCCTTTAAGCCCGGAGAGGTTACGCCGGAGGAGGCCAACCGCATAGGGTACGAATTTGCCAAACGCTTCCTAAAGGGCCGGCACGCTTTTCTCGTCTGCACCCACACCGACAAAAAGCACATTCACAACCACATCTACTGGAACTCCACAGCGCTGGACTGTACGCGGAAGTTCAAGAACTTCATCGGCAGCTACCGCGCCGTCCGCAGGCTGTCCGACCTGATCTGCGCCGAGCACCGGCTGTCCGTGGTGGAGAATCCACAGAAACACGGGCTGAGCTACAACAAATGGCGCGGCGGTCACGACAAGCTCTCCAACCGCGAGCTTCTGCGCATGGCGATACAAAGATCAGGTCATTGAAATCATGCAGGAGCCAAAACAATACATTCTCAAATTGGAAGGAGAAACAGACAATGAACAGCATTAAGACACTCTACAAGCTGATGGAGGTCAGCAGCCGGGATTTGGAGATTCCCGATGCGTACCAGCGCAAGCTGAACACCGAGCGTGTGGCAAAGATCGTGGCCGGGTTCAATGAGCGTATCGCCAACGAACCGAAGGTTAGCTTTCGTGACGGTCACTATTATGTGTTTGACGGGCAGCATACCATCATGGCGCGCAAGCACATGAACGGCAACAACGACCTGCCGATCCTCTGCAAGGTGTACTACGGTATGACAGAGGCTGAGGAAGCCCTGCTGTTTGCCATGCAGACCGGCTACTCCGCAGCCCTGACGTCCAGTGCCAGGCTCCGCGCCAATCTTCGCGGCGAGGATAAGGCGTCGGGCGAGTTTTGCGAAGCGACCGAGGACGTAGGATTTCATGTGGGCTTTGAGCGCGGTGGGGGCGTCGGGCGCATCATCTGCATCAACACCGCCTTTGCGGAGTTCAAGCGCGTCGGCGCAGAGGTTTACAAGGAAGCGCTGACCATCCTGCTGGAAGCCTGGGGCGGCGATCCCGATTCCTTGAGAGCAGAAATCATTCAGGGAATCGTCCATTTCGTGGAGCTGTACCACGGCGAGTACGACCGGGAGCGGCTCATTTACAGCCTCCGCGCCTACGAGCCCAAGTTTGTTTACGCGGCGGGCAAGGCGGAAAAGGAGCTGCGGGGCGTAAAGCGCTACGTCAACCTGTTCTACCGCATCTACAACGGCAGGCGCAAGCACGAGATTCTTCCCATGAAGTTCTGACCGCCTGCACAGCTTCAATTCAACCATAAGGAGGTAATCCATGCAGGAAAAGCGGACAAAACCCGGCGAAAAAGCGAAACATGATTTGAAAGAGAAAACGACCTATCGCTTCGGCAACAGGTCGTTTATTGTTGAACCGGTATTCAAGGAGGAGACGCAGAACACATTGGGCTGCGTCCTTCTGCGCCTGATGAAATCGGAATCTGCGGGGGCGTAGTCCCAGGCGGCGGGGCATATCTCCGCCGCATACATGACAACAGGGCGAGACAGTGATATACTTGTTGTGGAATACAAGTGTTGCTGTTCGGCTGCCCGGAAAGGAGGACTGCATGAAACAGTCGAATAACAACAAAAAATCCCGTGACGTGACCGCCTTTCTGTATGAGAGGCTTTCCCGTGACGATACGCAGAGATCCGATGATTGACGTGCCGCAGCAGAAGCTGCATGGCGTCAGCGTTGGCCTGCGCTGTACTGTAAAGCGAGGCTTCCCGCTGCTTTCTGGCGTCGTGCTCTTTCTTCCGGTATCCGCGGATGGAATCCCATGCGGGCTGAAGCTGGAACATGACCACCCACAGACCCCACGCCGTAAAGGCTAGGAGCAAAAGCGGGACGAGCCATGCGCCGCGCACCAGCGCCAGAATCGCAATGACCACACCGATCAGGACGGAGACACTTCCCCATAGAGGACTGGATCGTTTCATAAAATTTAGCCACCTTTCAAAATTCTTTCGATAAAATAAAAAAAGAGGAACCGCACCGACGAATCATTTCTGAATCATCTGGTGCGGTTCCTCTTCCGCGCGCCGGTATTATTCCGGCAGTTCTTCCCGGTCGCCGTCGATCTGTTCGGCGGTGACTGGGAAACCCTCTGTTTCATTCTGCACTGGACGGACTGTTTCCCGCTTTTGCGGAACAGGCGCCCAATCGTCCAATCTGAGCTTCAAGCGTTTATCCTTTGTGATGCCGTCTTTTTTTGTGAACTCTTCCAACTCCAACGTGCCGCTCAAAAAGATAAAATCGCCGTTACTCAATGTACACTTTGCAAGCCGCTGCGCCATGTAGCCCCATGCCCACACGTCAACAAACTGTGTGTGCCGCTGTGAACCGAAGCCGACATACTCGGCTACGGAAAAACGGACATAGGGTTTACCCTTGGCGCTGTGCTGCAATTCCGGGCCTTGCGTGATCAGCCCGATGAGACTCGCTTTTGCCATAACACTCCTTTCTGCCACCGGCATGAATATCTATATAAAAAATGCCGGCAGCGACATCTACCCCTTGCGGGCAAATACCATGCTACCAGCACTCAAATACAAACCTGACCAACGTGTGCAATGTGAGAAGCCCCACGCACAGACCATACGGTCTGCGTTCCGATGAACTGCACAAATATCAATTACATGAATATAGTAGCACAATATATTGGGATTGTCAATTATGTTAAAACTATATATAGATTTCGCGATGGACAAAGAATACTCTCTACTTATAAAATAGGGCGGCAATACGATTTTTCTGCAAAATGCAGAAAAAAGCGGTCGCAGATCTGTGACCGCTTCGGTTATGCAACTGTGTTTTTTGCTTTATCGCAAAGCAGATGCTGTCCAATTTAGAATCTGCTCTGCAAATGCGATTGCCTGCTTTGCATGATGCTCCTCGACAGTCAGTTCGTTCGGATATCGTGTCATGGTACCAAATGGCGTTAGGGCATCTGCAGCATCGCCGATTGCATCCGGGATGGAGATATAGTTGTGAATCTGATTCAGCAGAAAAGAAAGATCGTGGCTTTTGGGAATCCCGGTGGGCCAGTGCAGAGAAACAATTACGGCTTTGATTGCTTTCTCTGCGGATTGCTGGCAGTGGTAGCAGACGATTTCGAGCGGCTTGGGATGATAGTTTTCAAAAAGATGCCGGGCAACGCCTAAATCCTGCGCGGCATAGTCAAGCCACTGTTTAACTTGCTGATCCATAGAGCAGAACTCCTTTGTGGAATACCTCGTTTTCTACGGTGAACTGATTCTTACGTTCGTCAAAGCGGCTTTTTGTGCCAACCAGAATATCCACAGGGCGCTGCTTCACGCCGCGAATCGCTTTATATGCAGAAGTGGCTACGGCGTGAAGATCCTTCTCACTGTCATCTACAATAATATAGAAGTCAAAATCGCTGTCGGCGTGCGCGGTACCGTTGGCAAAAGAGCCAAACAGATAAACGCCAATCGGCTTGATCTGATCGACAAGCTTTTGCTTTATGACTTCAATCTCATCTATGGGCATGGAACACACCTCCTCATTGTTTTCTAACTATAGTATAGCAAACTGCGGAAAAATAATCAACGAAAACAGGTAGACAACAATTTCAAGAAACCAAGAGGTTCAGTCTGCCGATTCCACGCAATCGAAAGACACGGGTTCAATTTTCTCGACTGCCAATGCACATGGCTGCGGCAAGTGTGCGGTCTTGACTTCACTTGGAATTGCGGAAAGCGGCAAATAGACCCGATAGGCTTGCCCCACAGACAGCTGCTTGTTCTTTTCTATGCAGAAGACAAGTTGTTCGCCGTCTGCTTTTTGCAGCGCGACCCTGCGCTGCCGCTGAAACGGAATGCTGGAAACCGAAAGACAAATGCCTTCCTCCGCGCAATAGCGTTCGTTCGCGAGCATTACATAAAGCTCTGCGCAGCGAACGCCGCAAAAAAGCAAGAGCAATGCGCTGAGGATCAGAAACGTCCGATCGCCGGAGAATGCGGAAACAATAGCCGCAGCCAGAAACGGCAGACAGAGCAGCAGCGACAGCAGCCACTTCTGCAGCAGCGGCGCGGGCCACGCAAGGATCTTTTTCATATTCAGCACCGCTCAAAGACGATCTGCTTGTGCAGATACAGGTTTGCGATTGCCGCCGAGACAGGGCGCGCCTGCCGGGACGCTGCCATCAGGATATGCGAGGGATTATTGATTCGTCTCGTGACGCGGCATATCGTGCGGTCAACGTGACATTGATTCGCCGCAACTGGTTGATCGGTTATCGTATCTCAGAGGAAGAACTGAGCGGGGAAAACCGTGCAGAGTATGGCGCAAGCGTGATTGCAAGACTGTCAAAAGAACTATCAAAAGAATACGGAAAAGGCTTTACGAAAACGAATCTTTACAGCTTTTATTCGTTTTACAAAACCTATCCGCAGATTTTCCAGACACCGTCTGGAAAATCTCAGCCGAGTCTGACGTGGTCGCATTATGCAGTGCTGCTGCAGGTTCCGGACAGCACTGCGCGTGAATGGTACGCGAAAGAGGCGGATGAGCAGATGTGGAGTGTGCGGACATTGCAGCGAAATATCTCGTCTCAGTATTACTACAGAATGCTGCAAACACAAAAACCGGAACTTGTAGAATCCGAAATGAAGGCTAAAACGTCCGCATATGCGGAACGGAAGTTGGAATTCATTAAGAACCCTGTTGTGGCTGAATTTCTTGGATTGTCTGGTGATGCGACCTTTACGGAAACAGATTTGGAAACCAGCATTATCTCTAACTTACAGAAATTCTTGATGGAACTTGGTAAGGGTTACGCTTTCGTTGCACGGCAGCAGCACATTCGCACCGAGAAACAGGATTATTACATCGATCTGGTCTTCTACAATTACATTCTGAAATGCTTTGTCCTGATTGACCTGAAAACCGAAAAGATCACGCATCAGGACGTTGGTCAGATGGACATGTACATTCGTATGTATGATGAGCTGAAACGCAGCGAGGGCGACAATCCGACGATTGGTATTGTGCTCTGTTCGGATACTGATGCAGACATTGCAAGGTATTCCATCCTGAATGGCAATGAGCAATTGTTTGCGACAAAATACAAACTCTACCTGCCGACGGAGGAAGAACTTCGTGCAGAGATTGAGACGCAGAAAGCAATTTTTTATCTGCAGCAGCAGAAAGGCAAGGATGCCGATTTATAAAAGTAAGCGTCAAACCACCTCGCGCATGGACAGGCATGAGACAATAGTAACGGGACGTTGCGAAACGTTCCGTTACTGTCATATTGGAGGTATAGGGATGACAAGCACAGAGTTGAAGCACCATGCGAAGCTGCAGGAGTGGGCGGCACGGATACAGGACTGCCGCAGCAGCGGCCTGTCAGTGCGGGCGTGGTGCAGACAAGAAGAAATCAATGCAGCAACCTATTACCGTTGGGAACGGGAATTGCTGGCTTTGGCTGAAACAGAGCCGTGCTCGAGCGTGTCGGCCGTCAGGTTTGCAGAGCTTCCGGCACCGAAACGGGGATCACGCAACGTTGCGGAACGTTGCGCCACACTGCATATAGGGAACGCCAGTCTGGACATTTACCCCGGATGTGACGCGGAACATCTGAGACTGCTGGTGGAGCTTCTGCGCCTATGCTGAACGACTTCACCGGCGCAGATAAAGTCTACATTGCCTGCGGCTACACAGATCTGCGCAAAGGCATAGACGGCCTGGCACGCCACGTCCAGCAGCAGTTTGAACTGGATCCATTTACCAACACACTGTTCCTGTTCTGCGGGCGTCGGCGGGACCGGATCAAGGGCTTGTACTGGGAAAAGGACGGCTTCATCCTGCTGTACAAGCGACTGGAACAGGGCGCGTACCAGTGGCCGCGCTCGGAATCCGAGGTAAAGACACTAACACCGCAGCAGTACCGCTGGCTCATGGAGGGGCTGCAGATCGAGCAGCCGAAAGCCCACCGCCCGGTAACAGGATTGACCACTGTCTGAGCAGGGAAAATGGGTGGAAGCCATTGAAAACACTGGCTTTCTGCCGTGTTCTGTGGTATAATATCTGCATGGAAAACAGAGAAATGCAGACAAGCAACACGGAAGAAATGGTGACCATTTCC
>OOAA01000829.1_pt1 | contig 19093 bp, 20 predicted proteins | sample 1671671 | NCBI WGS metagenome assembly OOAA01 (sample SAMN06348180, study PRJEB24527) | human gut metagenome | biome: human gut; feature: ankylosing spondylitis patient; material: feces | host: Homo sapiens | place: China | collected 2015-10 | reverse complement strand
CGTACAAGGGCTGCGTCAGCAAGGATTTCGTGGTCGGAGTGACAGCAAATCGGGGACAACCCCGAGGCGAAAAGCCTCGACTGAATCGAAACCCTCCCACTTCAGTGGCGAGGTTGTTTAGGTCCTCTTTTGAGGCACAATGTCGGCCCAACCGTCATCACGGAGGAACTTCCGCCATGCTCCGCCTTTTTCCTGCCCTCGCCCTCGTCCTCTCTCTCGGACTTGCAGGCCCGGGCACCGTCTCCGCCGCGCCCCTCATCACCGTCGAAACGGCGCCTGGGGACGATGCCGCCATCATTGACGGCGTCAAGCGCACTCATGCGCCCGATCCGCGCACGAAGCTCTTCGAGGTGACGGCCGAAACGAGCGGCGGCATCACGGTGCTCAAGGGCCGCACGGACTCCGCCGAAGCGCTCTCCGACCTGCGCGCCGCCTACTACGTTCAGAAGCGCCCCGTCGACGTGCGCGTTAAGCTCCTGCCCGACTCGGACGACCTGAAGAAGAAGGTCTGGGCCTTCACGACGGCCCTCGTGACCCGCATCACGGACCTCTCGGGCCGTCCCGTCACGACGGTCCCCGCAGGCACGCCCGCCGCACGCCTTGACGAGAAGGACGGCATGACGCTCCTGCGCCTGCCCGACGGCTCGATCGGTCTGGCCCGAAGCACGGACGTGCGTCCCTGCACCGAGACCGAGATCCTCATCCGCAACAGGCACGAAAGGCTCATCGTGACGGCCGACAAGGCCGTCTTCAAGCCCCTGCAGGAGGAAAGCGCCCCGTCCGCCGACGTCGTGCTGCCCCGCGGTGCGGTCCTTCGCCTTGACGGCGCGGGCGACGGCGTCATGCGCGCCGCGCTCCCCGACGGGCGTCGCGGCACCATCGCGGTCTCCGCCGTCGAGAAGCTCGCCGACTTCGAGCGTCGCGAGGAGAGCGAACGCCGAAGCGATCCCGCCGCCTTCATGAAGGCCCTCTCGGAGACGGCGGTGCGGGAGGCCGCCTCGGGCCGCCACGCGGACGGCGGCTCCTTCCTTCGCAGCGTCTTCCTCGCCCGCGACCTCATCGTGCAGCGCGATCCCGACATGCTGCTCGCCGCCTATCCGAAGGCCGACGGCGGCAGATCGCTCGACAGGTTCAAGCCCGGCGACGTGCTCGTCTTCAGGCCTGTCAACGGCGTCAGGGCCGCAGGCATCTCCCTTGGCGGCAGCCGCTTCGTCTCGGCGCCCGACATGGGCGGAGACCTCCGAAAGGGCGGCGCCAAGGCGCGCGCAGCGCTTCGCAAGTCGCTCGAAGGCGCCGTGCGCATCGATCCGGGCTTCCTCAACGATCCCTGCCTCACCTCCACCCGCTCGAACCCCTACTGGCAGGCCCCCGTCAAGGCCCTCGTACCCTGCAGCAGGCGCGCCGACATCGAAATGATCCGCTAAACAACCTCGCCACTGAAGTGGGAGGGTTTCGATACAGTCGAGGCTTTGCGCCTCGGGGTTGTCCCCGATTTGCTGTCACTCCGACCACGAAATCCTCGCTGACGCAGCCCTTGTACGGTGGAGGACGGAATCCCCCGCCGTCGGAACCTCCCGAACTCGCGATCGGTGATTCCTTCTCGGGCTTGAATGACTACGACACCGGCGTCAAGCCTGGCTGTTACTCCAGCTGGAACGGCCTCACGGATCCGTTCCGGGGCGTAGGTTTGTTTCTCAAGATCGGCGTACAACAGATTCAGACAAGCCGCCGCATCGCGGTCGATCCAACGGTCGTCGTCATCTTCACCCAATCGTACGCGGCGCTCCCAAAGTTCGTGCTTGACAAATTGACCCGTCAGCAGATTGTGCTGCGTGGGCTTGACCTTCTTTGGCGATACGACTTCTACCAACAAACCGGCGCTTTCAGCCTTGCTTGCGAGTTGAGCGTATAACGCCGCCGGCGCATGTCGCCCGATGGTCTTGCCGAACCGTCCCCTCTGGAACGCCTTATAACTGTTGTCCTCCACAATGATGTGGCCTGCATGGCCGAGAAGCCAGTTGCAGACTTCACCGTGCTCGCGCTTTCGCGTGGCGGCGGAAAGACGAAGCATCTCCGCAAGTTCCGACCGGAGCTTTTCGTAGCGTTTCGAGAAACAATACCGCCGAAACCTCACAATTAGCTAGCTAAGTTTCTATTACCAAAAGAGCTGTACGTATCTTGACGATCAGCTAAGGATGAGGCGGAAGAAGATGCGGGAAAACGTCACGCCCGGGCCGTGTGTCCGGCATGGCAAGTTCCTTCTTCTTGCGGTAGCATAGGCGCGGCCGGCAGAGCCTTGAAAAGGGGCGAAAAGCCGACCTGTTCCCAATCTTCAAACAGTCTCCCTCCTGGCGGTGCGCCGTGAAAAAGGCCTTCCTTCAGCTTCACATCTCCATTCTTCTGGCCGGCTGGACCGGCGTCTTCGGCAAGCTCATGATGCTCTCGCCCGGCCTCATCGTCTTCTGGCGCATCGTGATTGCGGGCGGCTGCCTGTGGCTCTGGGCCTGGCTGACGAAGCGCCTTGAGAAGGTGACGCCGCGCGACAGGATCGCGATCATGGGCGTGGGCGCGCTTCTCGCCGTGCAGTGGACGCTCTTCTATGCCTCGATCAAGGCCTCGAACGTGAGCATCGGCGTCGTGGCCTTCTCGTCGATCGGCTTTTTCACAGCGCTCATCGAGCCGCTGATGAACAGGGCCCGCATCTCGCTGCGCGAGATGCTTTTCTCGCTCGTGACGATCTTCGGCATCTCGCTCATCTTCCACTTCGACGCGCAGTACCGCCTCGGCATTGCTCTCGGCCTCGTGGGCGCCGCAGCGGCGGCGCTTCTGGCCGTCTACTTCAAGCGCTACCGAGCCAAGTACTCGAGCGTCACCGTCATGAGCTGGCAGCTACTCGGCGGCTTCGCCTTCTCCTGCGTTGCGATCCCCATCTACGTCTCGCTCATGCCGCCCGAGCCCTTCATCCCGACCTGGCCCGACACGCTCTATCTGCCGATCTTCGCGATCTTCTGCACGCTCTTCATGTACATCCTGCAGATCCAGTCGCTCGAGCATATCTCGGCCTTCACGGTCAACCTCTCCTACAACCTCGAGCCGATCTACTCGATCATCCTCGCCATGGTCATCTTCGGCGAGGCCCGCGACCTCGGTCCTTCCTTCTACGCAGGCATCGGACTCATCGCACTATCCGTGGCGCTGCAAACCAGTTCGGTCGTGCGCGGCAGGAAGCGCCAGAAGCGCATCGAGGCCCGAAAGGCCGCCGAGTCCGCGAAGGCCGGAAAGACTGAAAACTCTTGAGACAAAGTCGTTTGCGGTTTTTTCCCGTTCGCACGCGGGCGGTGGCACGATTCTGCGTGTTCCTTTTTCACATCAGGAAAGCCCATGACCCACATTCTCAAGAGACTGGCCGCGGCCGCCTGCATGACGCTCACGCTTGGCATCGCCTTCGCCGGCCAGCCCCTCAAGATCGAATCCATCACCTACGAGCCGCAGGCGAACGTCAACGGCGAGCAACTTCTGCTCAACGGTGCGGGCCTTCGCACGAAAATCTTCTTCAAGGTCTACACGGCAGGGCTCTACCTGAAGGCGCCCGCCCGCAGGAACACCGAGGTCATGGCCCAGAACAGCGCTGCCCGCGTTCGTCTCGGCCTGCTGCGCGACGTCTCCTGCGCGAGCTTCATCGACTCGCTCAACGACGGCATCAAGGCGAACCTCCAGCCTGCCAAGGAAAAGGCGATTTCCGCCGGACTTGAGGCCCTGCGCAGCCTCATGAGGTCGATCGGCGACGTGAAAACGGGCGACATCATCGACTTCGACTATTCGCCCGACAAGGGCACCACGGTCCATCTGAATGACAAGCCCGTGGGCGAGCCCATCGGCGGCGGCCGCGCGCTCTACAACGCCGTGCTCGCCATCTGGCTTGGCGACAATGCCATCGACGACGGCCTCAAGAAGAAGCTTTTGAAATCAGGCGACTGAATGCCCTGAAAAATACAACGGCCCGGAACCGCAAGGTTTCGGGCCGTCATTTCATTGAAGGACTGCGGGTCATTCGCCCCTGAGCTTCCTCAGGAAGCGCTTGGCGGTGCCGCACGCATAGCCGAGCGCATAGAAGCGCTCGCCCATCGCGTGGATGATGGCCTCGACGTCGGGCAGCGGAAGCTTGTCGGCGATGTAGCCGCGAAGCTCCTCACGAAGAACGTCCTCGGCGGGACGGTTTCGCATTTCGGAGACGGCACGAAGCGTGCGCATGGCCTCGGGGGAAAGACGCCCCATGATCTCGCGGGTGACGTCGGGAGCGTGCTCTTCAAGCGGACTGCGCGCCATGGCTAACCTCAGGCGAATTCGGGCGGAACGCCCGTGAAGACCTGCGCCCACATGCCTGCGACCTGCGCCAGCGCCTGACGGGCCGCGGGCGTGTCGAGGCCGCCGCGCTCGACGATCTCGCGCGCGAGGTTGTCGGCGTCGTCGGCAAAGAGCGCGGCCGCATGCGTGATCACCTGACGGGGCGAATGGCCGTGATAGTCGAGCGTCTCGGCCAGATAGTCGGCGAGACCGCCGTTGCCGTGCCACTCGGAGTCGGCCTCATAGTGAGGATTCTCGCCCGAAAAGGCGTTGACGAGCCAGCGCACGAGCTTGCTCTTGGCCTCCTCATACTCCTCGTCGCTCATCATGCCCGCGGCGCGCTGAGCGGCGCGAAGCGTCATGTTGCGGACGGCCTTCGCGAAGATCTCGCCCGTCACCTCGACGCTCAGAAGATTGGGCAGACGCTCCGCCCTGGAACTGAAGTCCTTGCAGCATCCTGCGCTGCAGTTCGATCCGCAACCGGCCATGTCCCGTCTCCGATCGTTCAGTTGAGTTTGTCGGCCCTGCGGCCGGTGAAGCGCAGCGTCCAGAGCGCGGCGGTCGAATTCACGGTCTCGGAGAGCTTCTCGGGCGTCATCTCATCGGCCTTCGTCAGCGTGCGGACCATGTCGTAAATGCCGTGCAGGAAGGTGCGGCACACGTAGACCATGACGGCGCGCGGATTGGCACTGTCGATCTCCTCGGGGAGCTCGTCCTCGGCATAGTCGGGAAGCTTGCGCAGCTCCTCGACGAGCGCGGGACCGACGAGCGGAAGCGCGCTCGTGAAGCCGGGATTCTCACCCATGAGCGTGCGGGCGAGGTGACGCGCAATGGCATCGTCCTCCTCGGTTGCCTGGTCGGGCGTGATGGCCTTCGTGGCAACGCGGTGCATGCGGCGGAGCACGTCCCAGATGCAACCGACCAGCAGCTGTTCGAGCACGTTCTCGTCAAGAACGACAGCCTCGACCTTTTCCTCGCCCTGCTCCGGGGCCTGCTCCTCGATCTTCTTTTCGTCCGTCATTCCGTCTTGTCTCCTTCGCTGTCATCCGCCGCGCCTTCCTCGTCCTCCTCTTCGGGGGCAATGCCGAGGATCATCTCAGCCCAGGTGGCGAAGTGGGCGGAGAAGAGTTCGTCATGAAGGACGCCGTTCAGAATGGTCTGCATGTCCGTCGTCTCGTGGGCATCGGCCCAGTACTCTGCGATGGCGGCGGCCTCCTGGAAGCAGGTCATGACGGCGAGCACAAGGAGACTCTCGTCATCGGCGAAGGTCCTGCGGTCCTCCTCGGGCATGTTTTCAAGCATGTCGGAAAGAAGCGGACGAAGGGCGGCGCCCCGCGCGGCGGGATCCCAGCCCTCGGGAAGCTCGAGCGAGTCGGTGTGCCCCATGAAGATCGAGGCGACGCCGAAGACGATCCTGGAGAAGTCATTGGGATCGCCCTGCTCATTCAGCATGACGGCGATCGCATCACGTCCGGTGTACATCAGGATCTCGGCGAGAACGGCGGAATCGCCGATCGAAGGAAGCGCCACGACGGCGCCGCTCGTATTCTGTTCGGTCATAGGAAATTTCATCCTTTGGGGCCATCATGCAGGGGTGCCGCGGCTCTTGTGAAAACATGCCGACATTATACAGAGCGAAGGCCCCGCACCCGCTTCAGGAGTACGAAACGGCATGCGGTGCAGGTGATGATGGAGGTGCGACGGAAAAGGCGCCCGCGGACGAATCCTGCGGGCGCCTTCGGAAGGTGCTTCAAAGGACGGCTCAGGCCTTGGGCGGGAGCTGGGCCTTGGCGCCGTCGACGATCTTCATCGCCGAGGCGATCATGCCGGAGATGTCGCCGAGGTTGCCCGGGACGATGAGCGTGTTGTTGGTCTTCGCGAGCTGCGAGAAGGCCTCGACGTACTTTTCGGCGACCTGCAGGTTGACGGCGTTCATGCCGCCTTCGGCCTGCGTGGCGGCGGCAACGCGGCGAAGGGCCTCGGCCGTTGCCGTGGCAAGGGCGAGCGTGGCGGCCGCCTGGCCTTCGGCCTTGTTGATCTCGGCCTGCTTTTCACCCTCGGACTGGGCGATGGCGGCCTCGCGGGCGCCGGTAGCGAGGTTGATCTGCTCGAGCTTGCGGCCTTCGGATGCGGCGACGACGGCGCGCTTTTCGCGCTCGGCCGTGATCTGCTGCTGCATGGCCTGCAGGATGACGGCGGGCGGCGTCAGGTCCTTGATCTCGTAGCGGAGCACCTTGACGCCCCAGTTGAGGGCCGCCTCGTCAATCGCGGAGACGACGGACTTGTTGATGAGATCGCGCTCCTCGAAGGTCTTGTCGAGCTCCATCCTGCCGACGACGGAGCGAAGCGTCGTCTGGGCGAGCTGCGTGATGGCGACGACGTAGTTGGACGTGCCGTAGGAGGCGCGCTGCGGGTCGGTCACTTGGAAGAAGAGGACGCCGTCGACCGTGAGCTGGGTATTGTCGCGCGTGATGCAGACCTGGCTCGGCGTGTCGAGCGGAATCTCCTTGAGGGAGTGGCGGTAGGCGACGCGGTCGATGAAGGGAATGATGAAGTTGAGGCCCGGCGTGAGCACGGCGTGGAACTTGCCGAGGCGCTCGACCACCCACGCGGTCTGCTGGGGCACGACCTTGACGGACTGGAACGCAAAGAGCACCGCCACGACGACGAGCACGAGCGTAAAGATGAGAAAGCCGCTGACGTTCATTTTTTCAATGACTCCGTATGACGTGTGAAATGGGCGTCGCCTCTACTTGAGGGCGGCGGAACGAAGGACGAGGCGAGTACCGTCGACGCGGGCGATGATCCAGGTGCCCGGCGTGAGATCGCCCTCTTCGGCGCAGGCGATCCAGGGCGCGCCGCGGTACTGCACGACGGCGGTGCCGCCCGTGCCCACGGATTCGACTCGGATGCGCTCGCCCTCGTCAAGATCCATGAGACGATCGGCCTGCGGATTCTTCCTGCGGCGCAGGAGATGCGCAAGCGCGCAGCCGATGGCGGTCACGAGGGCGCAGACCGCGAACTGCCAGCTCGCCGAGAGGCCAAGCCAGCTCGCGGCGCCCGCGGCCGCGCACGCCAGCGTGACGGCCAGAAGATAGACCGTGCCCGTCACCATCTCGACGGCGGCGACGATCAGCGCCAGTATGAACCAGAGAACCGTACCTGATATGAACAACGTTCCTGCCTCCGCAAGCGCCCCTGATCCGCCGCAGGAACCGCCCTGCGGGCCACAGAGGCCGTACCAGAACACTCTAGCACAGCGGCGAACGGCGGCACTCCTAGGTTTTCACGCACTTACGAAACGACAATCGGGAAGACAAAAAGACCGGCGCCCGCATTCCTCCGAAGAGAACTGCGGGCGCCGGTCCTCACTCAACTGCAGAAGTCGTGAAAACTATTCTCCGTGCGTACGGTCTCGAATCGCATCCAGTCCTGTCGCCGCGGCAAAGGCAGCGATCGCCGCCGCAAAGCTCGCCTGCGGCGCGAGAAGACCGAGAACGGGCGCCGCAAGAAAGAATGCGGAGACCGAAAGACCTGCGGTTGAGGCGGCTCTGAGCGCCGTGCGCGTCCTTGCAGCTGCATGCTTCGTCATGTTGCCCTTCCCTGCGCCCGAAAGGCGCCTGTGATTCGTGTGGTCCTGCCCGTTCGCACCTGCGAATGGTTCTCATTCGTGTTAATGATAATCATTCTCATGGCGCATGTCAAGCACGGACGCGAAAACATCTCGGGCACACGCGATTCGAAGGGACCAGACAAAAGCCCCCGGCGCCTTTCGGAGCCGGGGGCTTTGTTCGGACTAGCGTCTCAGCGCGTCAATTACTTGACGGCGAGGCGACGCCACGTGTCGACGACGGTGTCGGGGTTGAGCGAGATGGACTCGATGCCCTGTTCCATCAGCCAGGCGGCGAAGTCGGCGTGGTCGGAAGGACCCTGGCCGCAGATGCCGACGTACTTGCCGCGTTCGCGGCAGGCCTTGATGGCCATGGCGAGGAGCGCCTTGACGGCCGGATCGCGTTCGTCGAAGGACGCGGCGACGAGGCCGGAGTCTCGGTCGAGACCGAGGGCGAGCTGCGTCATGTCGTTCGAGCCGATGGAGAAGCCGTCGAAGTACTCGAGGAACTGGTCGGCGAGGACGGCGTTGGACGGGATTTCGCACATCATGTTGAGGCGAAGGCCGTTGACGCCGCGCTTGAGGCCGTACTGTTCCATGATTTCGTTGACGCGCTTGGCTTCATTGAGCGTACGCACGAACGGAATCATCAGTTCGACGTTGGTGAGGCCCATTTCGTCGCGCACGAACTTCATGGCGCGGCATTCCATCGCGAAGCATTCGGCGAACTGATTCGAGATGTAGCGGGAGGCGCCGCGGAAGCCAAGCATCGGATTTTCTTCATCCGGCTCGTAGAGGGCGCCGCCGATGAGCTTGCGGTACTCGTTAGACTTGAAGTCGGACATGCGGACGATGACCTTCTTCGGGTAGAAGGCGGCGGCAATCGTGGCCACGCCTTCGGCGATGCGCTTCTCGAAGAATTCCTTCGGGCTGGCATAGCCGGCGGAGAGGCGTTCGGCGGCGTCGCGCAATTCGCTCGGGACGTTCGGGTACTCAAGAACAACCTTCGGGTGGATGCCGATGTTGTTGTTGATGATGAACTCAAGGCGGGCAAGGCCGACGCCCTTGTTCGGGATGGCCTGGAACTCGAAGGCGAGCTGCGGGTTGCCGACGTTCATCATGACCTTGACCGGGATTTCCGGGAGGGCGCCGCGCTGGACTTCCTCAACGGCCACTTCCTGGATGCCTTCGTAGATGTTGCCCGTGTCGCCTTCGGCGCAGGACACCGTCACTTCGTCGTTTTCGCAGAGGCGTTCCGTGGCGTCGCCGCAGCCGACGACGGCCGGGATGCCGAGTTCGCGGGCGATGATGGCCGCGTGGCAGGTACGACCGCCGCGGTTCGTCACGATGGCGGAGGCCTTCTTCATCACCGGTTCCCAGTTGGGGTCGGTCATGTCCGTGACGAGAACGTCGCCGGCCTGAACGCGATCCATTTCAGCGGCGCTGTCGACGATGCGGACCGGGCCCGTGCCGATCTTCTGGCCGATGGCGCGGCCCTGACAGAGCAGGCGGCCCTTGGACTTGAGCGTGTAGCGGAGCTGCACGTCGGCCTTGTTCTGCTGGGACTTCACCGTTTCAGGACGGGCCTGAAGGATGTAGATCTTGCCGTCGTTGCCGTCCTTGCCCCACTCGATGTCCATCGGACGACCGTAGTGCTTTTCAATGATGCGGGCGAAGCGGGCCAGTTCGATCACATCTTCGTCGGTGATGGCGAACTTGCGGCGGTCTTCGGCCGGGACATCGACCGTGCGGACCGTGCGGCCGACGGACTTGTCGGATTCGAACTCCATCTTGATGAGCTTGGAGCCGAGCGTCTTGCGGATGATCGGATACTTGCCGGCATCAAGGATGGGCTTGTGGACGTAGAACTCGTCGGGATTCACGGCACCCTGAACCACGGTTTCGCCGAGGCCGTAGGAGGCGGTGATGAAGACCACCTGGTCGAAGCCGGATTCGGTGTCGAGCGTGAACATCACGCCGGCGGCGCCGCGGTCGGAGCGGCACATGCGCTGCACGCCGGCGGACAGGGCGACTTCAGCGTGCGTGAAGCCCTTGTGGACGCGATAGGAGATGGCGCGGTCGTTGTAGAGGGAGGCGAAGACCTCCTTCATGTGCTTGAAGACGGCGTCGATGCCGACGACGTTGAGCACCGTTTCCTGCTGACCGGCGAAGGAGGCGTCGGGAAGGTCTTCAGCCGTGGCGGAAGAGCGAACGGCAACGGAGATTTCCTCCTGACCGTCCTTGAGCCATTCGTAGAATTCGCGGATTTCCTTTTCGAGCTCGGCCGGGAACGGAGCGGCTTCAATCCAGCCGCGGATCTCGGCGCCGGCAGCGGCGAGCGCCTTGACGTCGTCGACGTCAAGGGTGGTGAGACGCTGAGCAATGCGCTCCTCGAGACCGCCTTCCTTCAGGAAGAGGCGGAAGGCTTCGGCCGTGGTGGCGAAACCGTCCGGCACGCGGATGCCGGCGCTCGTGAGCTGGCTGAGCAGTTCGCCGAGCGAAGCGTTCTTGCCGCCGACGCGATCAACGTCGGTCATGCGAAGCTGACTAAAGGGGAAAACGTAACGACCCTGTACCATGCTTATCCTCTTAAGCCCCAAGAACCGGGGCGGTGGTTCAATTGTGGGGGATTTTACCCGTTCAGAGCGCTTTATGCGCCGGAAAATGGGCCTACCCTGCATATTTTTTGATCCCGCAGGACAATTTCAGGGATTTTCCGCAGGTCCGATCCGCCTCAATAGATGAAATCTAGACGCAGGCAGAGTGTCATTGTTCCCATCTAGGTGGTTTTGAGTAGAGCGAGGCACTTTCACGCGGCAGCAGATAAAATGACCTGATCCGATCCGGCCGGCAGGCGCCGCCCCCGCGGCCCCGCCCCGCCGCCTCCAGACCGTCTATATATAAAGAGCAAGCCCGTGGTCACCCAGCAGCTGCAGGACTTTGCGCGTCAGTCCGTCTACGACGCGCTTTCCGCCCTCTTTCTCCAGCCCGAGGCGAAGGGCGCCTATGAAAATTACGTCGAGGCGATGCGCGCGGCCGCTGGGCTCGCAGCCGAACTCGGCACGAACGCCGCCCCGTTCGAGGCGGTGCTCGACGCCCCCGCGCCCGAGCCGCTCGAGCTCGAACGCGAGTACGCCAGACTCTTCCTTGGCACATGCGAGGGCACGGTGCCCCTTGCCGAATCCGCCTGGCTCCACAGGGACGAGATCCCGCTCTCCCAGCTCGAGTGCCGCAAGGCCTACGCCGACGCGGGGCTTGAGACCGCAGGCATCCTCGGCGTGCCCGAAGACCATCTCGGCCTGCAGCTCGGCTTTCTCACCGTCCTGATCCTCAAGAACGACCCTGCGGCCGCCACCGCCTTCTTCGAGGCGCACGCCGCCAAATGGCTCCCCGCCTTCGCCGTAGCCGTTCGCGCACGCAGTAACGCCCGACTCTACGCACTGGCGGCCGGCGTCCTCGAGGGCGTCATCGAAATCGAAGCCGCCCTCGCCCAGAAGGCCTGACGGAGGGGAGGCTCTGACCTCCCCGTCTTCATCCACCCCTCCACCCTCTTTTCTTGGCAGAGCTGTTCGCTATTCCCATTGCAAATAGCGAACAGCTCTGCCCATGATCTCCCTTCACTTCACGACGCGTCTTCCGGGTTTCACGCTCGAGGCGGACTGCGATCTGCCCGGCGACGGCTTCACGGCCGTGCTCGGCCCCTCGAGCTGCGGCAAGTCGACGCTCACCGGCAGCATCGCGGATCTCGTGAAGCCCGCATCGGGCACGATCAGCGTCAACGGCCGCGTCTTCAGATCGGACGATCCGTGCATCGACCTTCCCGTCGAATCGCGCGGCATCGGCTTCGTCTTCCAGTCCCACAGGCTCTTTCCGCACCTCACCGTTCGCAAGAACCTGCTCTTCGGCAGGCGCCTCGGAGGACGCCGCACCGCAGTCGACCAGGAGCGCCTCATCGAGGTGCTCGGCATTGCGCATCTTCTTTCACGTCGTCCCGACACGCTCTCGGGCGGCGAAAGCCAGCGCGTCGCGCTCGGGCGCGCCATTCTCGCCGCCGAGACGCTCCTCATCATGGACGAGCCGCTCGCGAGTCTCGACTCGGAGCGCAAGGCCGAGCTTCTCGGCTACTTCGAGCGCATTCCCGAAATCACGGGCATTCCCGTCCTCTACATCACGCACGCCGCCGACGAAGCCGAGAGGCTCGCGAAGACCGTCCTCACGATGAAGGACGGCCGCATTGCGGACATCCGCACGCCAGCCTGACACCGACCACTCCCAACCCAAGGACATCATCACGAAACCCAAGCCGCTCCTCATTACCCTTGCCGCCGTCTCCGCTCTTGCCGCGAGCGCCGCGAACGCCGCGCAGGTCGTCGTCACGACGGGCGCGAGCTACGTCAAGATGGTCGACGCGCTCGCCGCGCTCTATCAGAAGGAGACGGGCGTCGCCGTCGAGACGAGCTTCGGCGGCAACATCGGCCAGATGCTCGCCCCGGTGAAGCACGGCAGCGGCGTCAACGTCGTCATCTCCGACGAGGCGAGCCTCGAGAAGTTCCACGATGCGCTCGCACCCGACGCCAGGCGCCTCGGCGACACGCCGCTCGTCGTTCGTCCGCTTCAGGCAGCGTTCGCCTCGCCGCGCCTCATCGAACTCGAGGAGGCCGTCCGCATCCACGGCGCGAGCAGGCGCGACGTCTTCCTCAGGCTCACGCTACCGCTCGTTCGGCCGAGTCTCGCGGCGGCGCTCCTTCTCGGCTGCGCCGCGTCTCGGGCGAGGTGGGCATCACCATGATGCTCGGCGGCAACATCTCGGAACGCACCAACACGCTCTCGCTCGAAATCTTCAACGCCGTCTCACACGCCGACTTCGACGCCGCGAACGCGCTCTGCCTCCTGCTCTCGCTCTTTGCGGCCGTCATCTTCCTTGCGGCCGAGCTCCTCATCAGGCGCAGCCCAAGGCTCTGACCTCAAACGCCCGTGTGACGCGGGAAACCCTCAGACTCGACTCATCGGAAATGGCCGATCGGGTAAAATGGAAGGATTACCCAATCCTTCTCAACTATCCGCCATGACAGACACCCAGAAGTGCGCCCCCTGCCGACAGATCTTCATCGTGAGCGACGGCACCGCCATCACCGCCGAAACGCTCGCGCATTCGATCATGACGCAGTTCCCCGACCTCGACTACCACCAGACGCGCATCCCGTTCGTCAACACGGTCGAGAAGGCGCTTGAAACCGCGCAGCGCATCAATCAGGTGGAAAAGGAAGAAGGCCTTCGTCCGATCATCTTCACGACCTTCGTGGATCCGGACATCATGCGCACCTTCAACGAACACGTGAGCGGTCACATCATCGACCTCTTCCGCAAGTTCGTCGGCCCGCTCGAGACCGAGCTCGGCATGAAGAGCGCGCACTCCATCGGCCAGAGCCACCGCATCCGCGACGACGCGAAGTACAACCGCCGCATCGCCGCCATCGACTACACGCTCCAGCACGACGACGGCCAGACGAACCGCGGCCTCGACGAAGCGGACGTGATCCTCGTGGGCGTCTCCCGCTCGGGCAAGACCCCGACGTCGCTCTACCTCGCCATGCAGTTCGGCATCAAGGTCGCCAACTACCCGCTTATCCCCGAGGACTTCGACCGCGGCTCCCTGCCCGACGCCCTCATTCCGCTTCGCGAAAAGCTCTTCGGCCTCTCCATCAAGCCCGAGCGCCTTTCCGAAATTCGCAACGAGCGCCGTCCGAACAGCCGCTACGCCAGCATCGAGAACTGCCGTCAGGAAATCGCCGACGCCGAAGGCCTGATGGCCCGCGAAGGCATCCGCTGGCTCAACTCCACGACGAAGTCGATCGAGGAAATCTCCGCCACGATCATGGCCGATCTCGGCCTCGACAAGCGCCGCAACTCCTGAAGCCGACGACAGTCAAACCCCAAGAAGGCCCGGCTTCTTCTCGGAAGGCCGGGCCTTCTTTCTTTCCCGGGCCTCAGGCAGCTACGCCAGAAGCTGCGCCTGCGCAGGCGGCTCTCTCCAGGGGCCGTTCATAAGCTCCTCGTACGCCTCAAGCCAGCCGAGCCTCTCGACGGCTGACCTGAAGGGACCCTCGACGAGCGGCGCACGGATGTCGATCTCCTCGCCCGTGACGGGATGCGGGAGCGTCATCCTCGCACAGTGGAGCATCAGGCGGTCCGCACCGAACCATTGCGCGACCGCACGGTTGAGGGGGCCCTTCCCGTAGGTGGCGTCCCCGATGACGGGATGCGCAAGCCACTTGAGATGACGGCGGATCTGATGCCTTCTGCCCGTGAAGAGCTCGGCCTCGACGAGGCCGAGGCGGGTCGTCTCGAACCTGCCCGAAGTAACGGGCGCCTCGCCCCTTGCGCGCTCGATGAAGACCGTGCGCGCATCCTGAGGCTCCGACGGACCGCGTCGTTTCTTCAGATACGGATCCTCGGGGAGCGAGAGCGGATGGCGGCAGTCGACGGATTCCTCGAGCCAGCCGCGCACGACGGCCGCATAGCGCTTCTTCACCTCGCCCGCCATCATGATGCGCCCGAGCCTCGAGGCCGTGTCCGCATCACACGCAAAGACGAGCACGCCCGACGTCCCGCGGTCGAGCCTGTGCACGGGCCAGACCCGACGGCCGAGCTGCTCACGCACGCACTGCACGGCAAAGACCGTGTCGCCGTTGGCGATCTCGGTGCGGTGCACGAGAAGCTTCTCGGGCTTCATCACGGCACACATCACGTCATCAAGATAAAGGACGGGAAGAACGGGAGGAACGGGCTCGGCCTGAACGGCCGCTTCGGCTTCGAATGACAGCATGGAGAGGTGGAAATGGCGTCGGTTGACGGAACGGGCGCCCATCATACCCAAATCCGGGCCTTTTTCGGCGGGATTCGTCGACAAAACCCGCCTCAGGACGCGCAACGGCGGACCTTCACATGCCGACACGAGGCCCCAGTCCGTGACCAGCATCCGGCATCCATTTGCCTTCGACTGCGGCTCTAGCGAAGAAAACGGAATGAAGCACAAGCGTCACGCCTTAATGATGTAACAATTTATGTATCCATTCGCCACATCGAAAACCCATCTATAAAATGTGGTCAATTTAGCCGCAGAAACGTCATCCCTTTCAAACCGACGTATCCGCGGCTTTTTCCTGAGTACTGACGGCAAATACCACTTTTGTTTTCGCTAACTGCGAAGGAGATGTTCTTAATGTCTACGCCAAACGCCCCCCTGACGATTCGCGACATGATCGAACCGGCCATCATGGCCGCCGGCGGCTGGGTCAACACCCACGCTCATGCAGACCGTGCCTACACCCTCAGCCCCGACGTTCTCGAGATGCGCCGCACCTGCACGCTTCAGCAGAAATGGGACGCCCTCGACGCCCTCAAGCGCAACTCCACGGAAGAAGACTTCTACCGCCGCTTCTCGATGTTCTTTGAAAACCAAATCGCCCAGGGCGTGTCCGCCCTCGCGACCTTCGTCGACATCGACCCGCAGTCTGAAGACCGCGCCATCAAGGCCGGCCTGCGTGCCCGCGAACACTATCAGGACCAGCTGACCGTCAAGTTCGCCAACCAGACCCTCAAGGGCGTGATCCATCCGGAAGCCCGCAAGTGGTTCGACATCGGCGCTGAACTCGTCGACATCATCGGCGCGCTCCCGAAGCGCGACGAACGCGACTACGGCCGCGGCGACGAAGCCTTCGACATCATCATGGAAACGGCCAAATCCCGCAACAAGATGGTCCACGTCCACGTCGACCAGTTCAACGAAAGCCTTGAATACGAAACCGAGCAGCTCTGCGAAAAGACCATCCAGCACGGCATGCAGGGCAAGGTCGTCGCCATTCACGGCATCTCGATCGCCGCTCACTCCCGCGCCTACCGCCAGCGTCTCTACACGCTCATGCGCGAAGCCGACGTGATGATGATCGCCTGCCCGACCGCCTGGATCGACACCCCGCGTTCCGAACAGATCGGCCCGATGCACAACTCCATGACCCCGGTCGACGAACTCGTCCCGGCCGGCATCACCGTCGCCCTCGGCACGGACAACGTCTGCGACGCCATGGTGCCCTGGAACGCCGGCGACATGTGGCACGAAATGACCACGCTCGCCACGGGCTGCCGCTTCGACTACTTCGACGAACTCGTCAAGATTGCCACGGTCAACGGCCGCAAGGCGATCGGCATCGACTAATTTTCAGGAAAGAGATATAGAAAATGTTCAAGTCCAAGATTGCTGAAAACATCCTCGCCGAACACCTCATCAACAACGGCGCCGTGTCCTTCCTGACGGAACGTCCGATGCGCCTCAAGTCCGGCCTGATCACCCCGATCTACGTCGACAACCGCCGCCTGACGGCCGTCCCGGAAGCCTGGCGCGACATCCTTGAAACTATGGCCACGAAGGTCGTCGAACTCGGTCTCGAATTCGACATCGTTGCGGGCGTCGAAGGCGCCGGCGTCTCCCACGCCGCCGCTCTGGCCTACCGTCTCAACAAGCCGAGCATCTTCGTTCGTCAGGCCGCCAAGACCTACGGCAACAAGAGCCGCGTCGAAGGCTGCGACATCGCCGGCAAGCGCGTCCTCCTCATCGAGGACCACATCTCCACCGGCCTCTCGCTCCTCTCCGCCGTCGAAGGCCTCAAGGCTGAAGGCGCCACGGTCACGGACTGCCTCGCCATCACCTCCTTCGGCATCGACGAGACCAACAAGCTCTTCGAAAAGCAGCAAGTCCGCTGCCACGAAATGATCGACTTCACGAAGGTCATCGACAAGGCCATCGAACTCGGCACGATCTCCGCCGACAAGAAGGAAGTCCTCAACGACTGGCTCGCCAATCCGTGGACCTGGGCCGCTCGTCACGCCCTCACCCCGATGGACAACGAAAACTAATTTCCGTCGATCGGTTTGAATAGTCCCGCGTTCTTTGTAAACGCGCGCGGGACAGTCGAAAGGAGCGCTTTGCGAAAGCAGCGCTCCTTTTTTGCATCAAGTGCACGCCGCCGCGAAGATCAGCCGCACACCCTCCCGAACGACAAGCGTGAAATCCTGATTTCATTTCTGGTAGAATTGATTCGATGAGCTTCGGCAGAAACTGATGGAGTCTCGAACATGATGCGTGCGCTTCTGCTTGCGTCACATACTGACGCACCCCGTCATATTCTTCCCTCATGCAGATGCTGAAGCCCACCAAGGAGGAGAGAAACAATGAATGCAGTTGTCCGCAACGGTTGCTGTGAGATCAGAGGCGGCGCCGGCAAGCCCCGCGTCACGCTTCCCCCGATGAACATCGACGAAGCCATCCTTCATCGCGACCATGTCGCCGTCGTCCTGAGAAACGGCTACTGTCAGCTTTACAACACCGAAGGCAAGCTCGTCACGACGTACAGTGTCAACGACGCCAAGTTCGTCCGCTTCGTCGGCGACGACCAGCTGGCCATCCACCGCCGCAACGGCCGCGTCGAAATCCACGACTTCACCGGCCGTCTCGTCCGCGTGTCCGCCTGATCAGGGCCCGCGACGCACCGCAAAGCCGCAGATTCCGCAGCGACCGGCGGCTTTTCTACATCCACTGCATCCTGCCTGCGCAAGGATGCGTAACGTCTTGTTTCGGACCGCAGCCCTCATCCGCCCGCCGCACCCGCAATGGTGTATCGTGAGGATGTGGACTGAACGGAAGATCAGTCCAAAATGACCGTTTTTTCGACCCAAGACAAGAACAAAGCCATGCCCCAGAAGAAACTCCTCGTGATCGGCCTTTTCAGCCTGACCGTCGCCCTCAGCGGCTGCGCCACCGACGGCAACTACTATCGTTCCGACGTCTACAGCTCCAGCCAGGTGAACCAGGCTCAGCGAGTGAACACGGTTGAAATCATCGCCATCAATCCCGCTCAGGTGGCCGTGAACAACAGCGAAAACTCCGACCGTGCCCGCGCCACGGGCGCCATCCTCGGCGCGATCGCCGGCGCCGCCATCGGCAACCACAACAACCACTCGACCTCGTCCCGCGTCCTCGGCGGCCTTGCCGGCGGCGCGATCGGCGGTCTTGCAGGCGACGCCGTCGGCGGCTCCGGCACGACCTATGTCGACGGCGTGCAGCTCGTCTACCGCTCCTCCGACGGGCAGGTCTACCAGTCCACGCAGGTCGGCCGCATCTGCGAATACAAGCTCGGCTCCGCCATCATGGCCTCGTCTCGCAGCGGCGAGACCCGCATCCAGCCGAACAACCCGTACGGCTGCGGCAAGCGCTGATCCGGGTTTCCTGAAGGAAGTGTCATCGTCAATAACCCCTGTCTGAAGACAGAGGCTTGAAAGAGCCTTTATTGACTAGCCTCAGCGCCCCTCTTTCGAGAGGCGCTACGTTGGTTGGGAATGTATAGGCACCGTGGGATGTACATCCTAGTTCCACGCTCTGCGGCCTGTGATTAAAAGCTCTGAGAGGTAGGAGCGGTGTTGCAGGCACCAAACCCCTTCCAACATTGGCGAAGGATGTCAACAGGCCTTCGGGCCGTGTAAGCGGAACCTGCGGGTATCCGCAAAGGAGATACTTTGAAAGTATTTGTTTTGAACATGCGCGGTCAGCCCTTGATGCCGTGCTCGCCTGCAAAGGCGAGGCATCTGCTCAAGGCTGGAAAAGCCGTGGTGAAGCGTCGAACGCCATTCACGATTCAACTTCGAATCGCCACCGGTGAAACGAAGCAGAACGTGACGCTGGGCGTTGATGCAGGCGCAAAGCATGTCGGCCTTTCCGCTACGACGGAAAAGGAAGAGGTCTTTGCGTCCGAAGTCGAACTTCGACAGGACATCACGGGGCTTCTGGCTGCTCGGCTCTCACTGCGTCGTGATCGACGTCATCGCAAGACGCGCTACCGTGCGCCGCGCTTTTTGAACCGTGTCCGATCGAAACACAAGGGATGGCTTGCACCGTCCGTTGAAAACCGCATTCAGGCGCACATGTCGCGCATCGATGCGGTCTGCAGACTGCTTCCCGTCACCAAGATCGTGATTGAGACGGCATCGTTCGACGTTCAGAAGATCAAGAATCCGACTATTGAAGGCACGGACTATCAGCAGGGCGACCAGCTTGGATTCTGGAACGTGCGCGAGTACGTTCTTTTC
>OOAA01000827.1_pt1 | contig 19100 bp, 18 predicted proteins | sample 1671671 | NCBI WGS metagenome assembly OOAA01 (sample SAMN06348180, study PRJEB24527) | human gut metagenome | biome: human gut; feature: ankylosing spondylitis patient; material: feces | host: Homo sapiens | place: China | collected 2015-10 | reverse complement strand
TCTGCTGTCCAAAAATGTAATGTGCATAAGTTGACGGCATATTATCCCATCCTTTCTTTTCTGAAACACGTTTTATTATAGACGTTGCGCTTTGCAGGCTCTATCTTACTTCTGTAAAGCTTATATAACGGCTTTGTAAAAAAGAATGTGCCTTGGCACATTCTCGCGCCGAGCGCGGTCGCTTGCGACATTCTTCATCTTCGTGCGAGTGCGCATCTCCGGCACGCAGTGCCTTTTGTTTCATAGGAAGTTCCTTCGGAATTTCCTATGAAAAAAAGAGCGCCACTGTCTGCACTTCGCAGTCCAATGGCACTTCCACATATCTTTTATAATTCAATTTCCACTTTTCGCCCGGTCCGGTGATACTGGTGGTATCGCACCCCGGCACAGTCAAACATCATTTTAGATGCTTTTACAGAAGTTGTATCTGCATACTTGTCTGAATCATAGATTACTTCTTTGATTCCACTCTGAATGATCGCTTTTGCGCATTCATTGCACGGAAAAAGCGATACATAAAGTTTGGCTCCTTCAAGACTTCCTCCACTGTAATTCAAGATTGCATTCAGTTCACTGTGTACGGTGTATACATACTTTGTCTTCAGCGGATCCTCACCTTCCCGTTCCCACGGAAATTCATCATCCGAACAGCCTGTTGGCAGTCCGTTGTATCCCATCGATAAAATCTTATGATCTGCACTTACAATACACGCCCCTACCTGTGTGTTCGGGTCCTTGGAGCGCATGCCGGTAAGCATTGCCACACCCATAAAATATTCATCCCAGCTGATGTAATCTCTGCGTTTCTCACTCATATCTATTCCTCTCAGAAAAACGGGTATTTCTCTGGATTATTTTGTTCCGAAAATTCTGTCTCCGGCATCGCCAAGACCCGGAACAATATATCCATGCTCATTCAGATGATCATCCAGCGCACCGATATAAATATCTACGTCCGGATGTGCTTCCTGCATTTTCTTCACTCCTTCCGGAGCTGCGATGATAACCATAAGGTGGATATTTTTTACACCTTTGTCTTTCAACATCTGGATTGCTGCTGCGGAAGATCCACCTGTTGCAAGCATTGGGTCAACAACAAATACTTCACGGTTTGCGCAGTCATCCGGTAATTTGCAGTAGTACTCTACCGGCTCTAATGTTTCAGGGTCACGGTACAATCCGATATGTCCTACCTTTGCAGCGGGGATCAGGGACAGCATTCCGTCTACCATGCCAAGGCCTGCTCGCAGGATGGGCACCAGTGCCAGCTTTTTACCCTTTAACTGCTTTACGGTAGTCTTGCAGATGGGAGTCTCGATCTCTACTTCTTCCAGCTTCAGATCCTTGGTGGCTTCATAGCCGATCAGCATGGCGATCTCACTGATGTTCTGTCTGAAATCCTTGGTTCCGGTCTCCTTTCTGCGGATGATTCCGATCTTCTGCTCGATTAAAGGATGATCCATAACTACTACTTTTGACATATACTTGTCCTCCTGTGTTTTAGTGTTGTTAGTTGTATTTTGCGCCCCAGCTCAGATCTCTTCGATCAGGCTGATTCTGCGGCTGTGTCTCTCTTCTCCGGAAAAAGGAGTGTTCAAAAAGGTCTCAACGATCTCCAGTGCCAGATTCTCTCCTACGATACCTGCTCCCATTGCCAGCATATTAGCATCATTGTGCAGCCTGGTCATTTTCGCAGAGAGCGGCTCCGAACACAATGCACAACGGATACCTTTTACTTTATTCGCTGAAATACTGATTCCAATACCGGTAGTGCAGATCACAATGCCCTTTTCGCAGGTACCGTCTGCCACAGCCTTTGCTGCCGCATGCCCGAATACCGGGTAATCACAGCTTGCCTTGCTGTCGCATCCGAAATCCTGAAAAGGAATATTGTTCTCCTCTAAATATTTTTTAACTCTTTCTTTCAGATCATATCCGCCATGATCACTTGCGATTGCTATCATTTTTATTCTCCTTTATGAAAATGAAATCTAAAGCTTTACAACCTTATGCCCCGCCGCCTTCAGCAGCCGGTTCATAATAGCCTGTCCGAAACCATCCGTGGAAAATCCCTCAGAATAGATTTTGGTGACACCTTCATCATCGAATTCTCTCAGGATCGTATACAGATGTCTGGCAATGCTGTCTTCATCCCTGCGGCTGCCGACACTTTTTACCACATCTGCCGTATACCCGGAAAGCATTTCTTCCGTTCCGATAATACCGGTCTTCTCTCCCGCCACATGATCCGCTGCGGCTTCCCGGTTGATATATTCTCTCACCTGTTCCGGCGTACCTTCCACAATGGTGAGTTCTCCCCTAGGGGCATAATGTCTGTATTTCATCCCAGGCGCCTTGGGGGCCTGTCCACTGTCTGCCCGCAGGATCGTGGCATCTGTGTCCACCGTTCCCAACACCGCACTGAGCTTTTCCCGGGTGATATATCCGGGGCGGAGAATCTGCGGCGGACTCACCGTCAGATCAATGATCGTGGACTCCAGTCCGATTCCCACTTCTCCACCGTCGATAATGGCATCGATCCGGCCCATCATATCTTCCACGACATATTTGGCCACGGTAGGACTCGGTTTCCCGGAAGTATTGGCACTGGGTGCCGCAATATATCCGCCGCTGTACTCGATCAGCTTCTGTGCCGCCGGATGTGATGGCATACGGATGGCTACCGTATCCAGTCCTCCGGTGGTCTCGTAAGGCACTGCATCTGACTTCGGCAGGATCATGGTAAGGGGACCCGGCCAGAAAGCATCGGCGATCCTGCGTGCTTCTTCCGGCACATCCCCTGTTATTTTGTAAATGTCTTCAAACCGGTAAATATGCACGATCAGTGGATTATCCGAGGGTCTGCCTTTCGCTGCATAGATCCGCTTTGAGGATGTCGGGTTCAATGCATCTCCGCCCAGACCGTATACTGTCTCCGTAGGAAATGCCACCAGACCTCCCCGCCGTAAAATCTCTCCGGCAGCTTTCAGTTTAGCATCATCTTCCTCACTGACCGGACCGTCTCCGGGTTGAATCTTGATGATCTCTGTATTCATATTTTTTACCTTCTGTGTTCTAATGCATTTGGAAATAGTATATCATAGATGCGGTAAAATGGAAAGAGACTGTTTCAGGTACCGCAGAATTCCCTTATGGATCAGCCATGCAATACGATCCTGATATTCTTCATCGCAAAGCTTTTCCGCCTCCGCTTGATTTGACAAAAAGCCACACTCCACGATCACGATGGTTCCTTTGGTCTTCTTCAGAAGATAATAACTGTCGTTGGCCTTGACTTTGCGATGATTCTCCGGGTCCAGTCCCCGTACCAGCTGATCCTGAATGCCGGAAGCCAGTGTCTCGCTCCCCATACTTCCGGTATAATAAAACACCTGCGCCCCATGTACGTATTCCTCCGGATAACTGTTCTGGTGAATACTTACCGTCAAAACAGGATCGGTTTTTTCTATGATTTCTATCCTGCGTTTCATATCCTGTACCTTTTTATTGGAAGCATTTGCATCATACAATCCGTCCTCCGTCTCCCGGGTCAGCACCACTTCCACATCTTCCGCTTCCAGATATTTTTTCAGTTTTTGAGCAATCTGAAGGTTGATATCCTTTTCCGGTGCCCCATTGATGCCGATCTTCCCTGGATCGTCTCCTCCGTGTCCGGCATCGACGACCACGCAGAGTCTCCCGGAGTCATCTGCCCCCATTCCCGTCTCCCGCAAAGCATTTACCGCATGCATCGCACCAACATATTCTGCTGCTTCCCTGCCGGTCAGCGCCATCGACAGAATTAAGAGCCCTGCCATGATCAGTTTCAATGCCTTCTGTTCCATTTTTTCAGCCGCCTTATTGTATTCTATATGATTTTATATGCATTTTCCGCAGGAAATATCTTCCCGATGCAAAATCTTCCAAAATTAAGAAATCCTTTTGTTTTAACCTATTGCATCCTGTTGCCTGTTCAGCGTATAATAAACACATGAAATCGAATAGAAAAACACTTTCCGTAATCTTATTTATATTGGCCGGAATTTGTATCCTGGCAGCAATCATTCTCTTCGTGAGGGGTCACATGGAGGACCGGCACATGGAAGAATCCCTGGATGCTTTAAGACCCACTGAGTCTCCGGCAGAGACCGTTCCTTCTTCGGAACCTGAGACCATTGCAGCTGCTACGACGGAATCCGCCGCGGAAGAAGCGGTTCCCGCTCCGGAAGAGGTCACCAGGGTTCCCAATCCTTACGCCGACAGCTTTCTTGCCAACGCAGACATGGGCGCATGGCTGCAGATTCCCGGCACCGGGATCGATTATCCGGTGATGTGGACTCCGAGAGATGAGTCCTATTATCTGTATCGTGCTTTCGACGGCAGTGAGAATAAAAACGGCTGCCTCATATTAGATACGGACAGCTGCCTGGATCCCCTTTCCACGAATCTCATCATTCACGGTCACAACATGAAATCCGGTGCCATGTTTGGCAATCTCACGGATTATGAGGATCCGGATTTTTACGAAAATCACAAAAATATTATCCTGTACACCGAAGAATGTCAGCGCAATTACGAAGTTATTGCTGTCTTTCGTTCCCAGGTCTACCGGAAGACCGATCAGGTATTTAAGTTCTACAAATTTTTCCAGGCGGATACCCAGGAAGAATTTGATGACTTTTATAACAATATCAAGCAGTTATCCCAGTATGATACCGGTGTTACCGCACAGTTCGGGGATCATTTTCTGACACTGTCTACCTGCGTGTATCACGTAGAGCAGGGCCGGTTTGTAGTCGTTGCTAAGGAAACGGACCCCGGCGATCACTACCTTCCCATACAGGAATAACCAACAATCTATCAGGAGGATTTTCTTATGAAAAAACTGAAAAAAATCGTTACACTGCTTACGCTTGCAGCTGTGTGCCTGACTGCTCCCGCATTCGGCAAGATCACAGCCAAAGCAGCAGAACCCAACACCTATGTTCTGAACTTTTCCACCTCCAAAGGTGAATGGCGCTTCAAGCCTGCATCCTCATGGTCCGAAGAAGTTCAGGACCGCGAGCTTTACTATATGATGCAGGAAATCAAAGACGGTGACTACATCGTAGTCCAGAATGATGTTGACTGTAACCCTCTGAACCTGAATGTTCCCGTACGTCTGGGTAACCTGACGATCAAGAACAGTGTCAAGACTCCTGTCATCACTGCAAAAGGTTATGACAATGTTTATGTTCTGGACGGTACTACCGCGGCAATTAACGGTGATGTATCTCATGCCTATGTATACGGTGGTGCTCGCGTTAATTTCAATAACAACGTTGACACTCTGGAAATGTACGGCTACGGCAGTGAATACAACAATCTGCATGCCTATATCACTGTTGTCGGTACGGTAAATCATCTGTCTGCCAAAGACGGTCAGACCATGGAGACTTATTATGACTACTATAATTTTGCAGCCAATAAGCTGTACACCGAGGATGGCGCCTTAAGAACCGATGCACAATATTACAGCAAGACTGCTCCCGCTGCCGCCGCTGAAGCTGCACAGCCTGCTGCAACTGCTCAGCCTGCTGCAACTGCTCAGCCCGCTGCAACCGCTCAGCCCACCGCTTCCTCTTCCGCATACGATGATGTGCCCAAGACCGGTGAAAGCGCTCTTGCTATTTATCTGTTGGGTGCCGCAGTTCTCTGTGTTGTATCCGGATATGCACTTCGTAAGAAAAACGCATAATTACATTATAAGAGCACAAAATGCCTGGCCAAAACGGCCAGGCATTTTATATTGCTTATTATTGCAGGTAGGCGTTGATCAGTTCCCAGGCTGCCTGTGTTCCGTAGCCGAGTCTCCATACTGCCACACCACCGATATTCTTGGTAGTCATCATATTCAGCTTCACAGCGATGGATTCCGCATCCTCCAGCCAGATCTGATAATTTACGCTACCGGAAGTCCATTCCGCATAATTCTGGCAGGTCACTTCATCCCATTCTGCACTCACGCCTGCTTTGCTCATGAAGTCTGCTTCATTGCGCATTGTGATATATTCGTCTGTCACATCCGTTCCTTCCGTCTTCCACAGGATCGTATAGAAGGGAAGTGCATTCACTACTTTATTCGCCGGTACTTCCTGAAGCGTTCTATCCAGTCCGTCCGATACATAGCTGATGCTTGCAACACTTCCGGGATCCTTGCTTCCGTGCCAGTGCTCATCATATCCCATGATGATCACATAATCCGCAACTTCTCCCTGAATATCCAGGCGATAGTAGTCATTGAAATTAAAAGGTACATAATTATCGATTGACAGTACCAGTCCCTTATTGCGGCACTCTATCGACAGTTCTCTTAAGAACTCCACATAATGCGGTCCGCAGTCACTGCTCAGCTGTTCGAAATCCACGTTAATCCCGTCAAGTCCCAGTCCCACTGCCGTATCCGTCACATTTTTCACCAGGTTCTGTCTGGCCGTGGTGGATGACAGCATATTCAATGTACTGATAGATATGCCGTTTTCATTCGCATAATTAAAATTATCCAGCACACCCCACACCTGCAGTCCCATCTGATGGGCGGTCGTTACATAACCCGCTGTTGCAAAGCTTCGGAACGCTCCGTTTTCATCCGTCATACTGAACCAGGTAGGTGCGATCACGTTCATTCCTTTCGTGCCGGACACCATAGAGTATAAGGTATCATTACCTGCGACACCTCCTATGGAATGCCAGCCGAGGCAGATCTTGCTGTCTGCGGTAAGGGATGTATACTCCGGTGCCTGATAATCTGTCACCGGTGTTTCCATCTCCTCCGTGATCTCACCCAGGCGTTTATTTTCCACATATCCGATGACTGCATCCGCTGTCTTTACCTTACTCCAGGTCTCCATCTGTTCCAGTATCTCAAGGGTATCTCCCTTGACTGCCTGTGTCAGGATCGGGCTCTTTACGCCGCCTCTCAGCCGGACTGCGGTATCCTTTTTCAGCTGTGCTACCTGCCTGGTTCCCCATTCGGTATTGACCTGTACATGTCTGTCATAACATTCATAGGAATAATTCGTAAACAGTTTTACATAGTCAGCTGCCACATATACGTTATCTCCGTCCGCGAAGCTGATCACATAACCGGCTTCCTGTGTTCCTTCCGTTGTCGTATATGCAGTCTCTCCGAATGTTGTCCGGATCACTTCTGTCGGAGTAGCATATAACAACAGATTCTCTGTCATATCCGCATAAAATACTTCGTTCAAATATTTATGAACAGTTGCCAGGTCGAAATAGCACACACCGTCTTTGATCAGTGCCTGTTCCTCCACCATTTCATTCTGTAAAATAATGGCACTCCTGTCGTTCTCTGACACCTGATAGAATTCATTCCAGTCGGCTTCTTCCTTGCTGTAGGAATATTTATCCAACAGCACTTTGCCCAGTGCGCAGCCACCGATCACAAGGATCAGCAGGATCGCCACGATCACCGGTAATACTTTTTTCTTCATATGTGCTCCCATCCGCGGGGGATTCCCCGCATTGTTCTTGCCTCTTCTTTCGTTCCGTCCGTCTCCCGGCAGAACAGTCTTATTCTATCACAATTCCCGCATATAATACAAGGAACAATACTCATTCAGTCACACACTGCAGGACACAGCCAGAGAGGCAATCCCATTTTGCGGTCCCGCAGCGTATGTTCCTTCCCCTCTGACCGTTCCGGCCATACGGGCGCTGACACCTCCTAAATGACAGTTCCGGGCCATCCACAGCAGCTTTGGACCAAAAGTATTCGTGAAACACTTATCCCTCTGCTGCGTTTTCCGGTACTTGTATGAATATAAATGCCTCTGACGGTACTTCTTTAAGGTAGTTCAAATAAAACATTGGAATTATGATTGTGAAAAATTTCGTTGAAATATTATGACCAGACACGTATACGCCTGTAAGACATCTCCATACTATATTTTACAAAACAATAAATGCTCTCCATCGTTCTGTGAATGCAAATAAAAATGGGATGAAACGGAACGAATCGTTCCTCGTAAATCAACAAGAAAATAAGAAATCCGTCAGCCTCCTCTCCGTACCGGAGTATCAGAGGCATCTATAGGTGAGATTATATACTGTAATGTCTTGTTTGACAAGCTCTTTTATTAAATTTTTTTAAACTGTGAAAGGCTTCTATTGACTAAAATATAGGGAAAGTATAAGCTATATACCATACCAATGCGAAGGCAGAAAGGAAGTGTTGTCGCATGAAAATAGAAAAAGTAAATGAAAATCAGATTCGCTGCACGCTGACCCGCGAGGATCTCGCCAGCCGCGAATTAAAAATAAGTGAGCTTGCCTACGGTACGGAAAAGGCAAAATCCCTATTCCGTGACATGATGCAGCAGGCCAATTTTGAATTTGGCTTTGAAGCCGAAGACATCCCTCTGATGATCGAGGCCATCCCGCTCAATGCGGACTGCATCGTGCTGATCATTACCAAAGTAGAAGACCCGGATGAACTGGATACCCGCTTTTCCCGTTTTGCTCCTTCCGTTACGGAAGAAAGTGATGAGGACAGTGATGAGAGCACTGCAGACGAGGTTCTGGATCTGTTCCGCCGTATCCAGAGCGAAGACAATACCGCAAACGCTCCCGAAGCTCCTTCCGCGTCCGCTCCCGAGGAGAGTGACAGTGTACGTTCCCGCCTGTTCCGTATGGAATCTCTGAAACAGGTGATCAATGCGGCAGTAATAACCGGAAGCCATTATCATGGGCTCAGCACTCTGTATCACGAAGAGGGTACCGACGGGTATTATCTGATCCTGACGCAGGGCGAAGAAGATCGCGAGGTCTTCGACCGTGTCTGCAATGTCATCTCTGAATACGGTATTCCCAAGCGTTCCACACCGGCAAGCCTTACTTTTCTTGAGGAACATTGTTCCACACTAATCGCCGAACATGCTTTACAGCGTCTTTCTAATACTTCAATGTAACAACAGATTGTAACATTCAGGAGAGTTCCCACTCTGTGGGGACTTTCTTATTTTTATGGTTGTTTTATACCTGTCTCTCCCAGCGAGAGTCTGTAGAAAAGAAGCTGGGAAACGCGTAACTTGAAAATATAGTCTTATTCGCATATAATAAAATTTAATACATGAATTGCTCCGTTGCAATGTAGCTTACGCAATTCCATACACATTCGGAATTACAAAGGATCAAAACGCCGGTTACAGTGGAAAGGATGTACACGATATGATTTCCGACGAAGAATTATACCGACAATATTTAAGCGGCGATGAAACAGGGCTGGAAGAATTGATAAGAAAATACGACAATCCACTGACCTTATACATCAACGGCTATCTGCATGACATTCACGAGGCGGAGGACCTGATGATAGAAGTATTTTCCTACCTGTTCGCCAAAAGGCCCCATATCCGGGATGGCGGATTCAGGGCTTACCTGTATAAAGCTGCGCGCCATTTAGCTTTGCGCCATAAAAGCATCCGGCGACATCACTTCTGTCTTGATGATCTGACCAAAGAGCCGGAAGGTGGGAAACTGGTGGATGAGGTGATCCGGACAAAAGAACGAAATCAGATTCTGCATTTATGCATGGGTGAACTGCATCCGGATTACAGAGAAGCTCTTTATCTGACCTATTTTGAGGGTATGAGTTACCGGCAGGTCGCTGAAGTTATGGGAAAAAGCGTGAAGCAGATCACTAATATAATGTACCGGGGAAAAGAGCGTCTGCGGGGATTATTGGAACGGGAGGGAATAACAAATGCGGAGTCATGAGGAACGGATCGCAGAAGTCCGACGAAGGATTACGGAAAAAGAACGACAAAAAAGACGAAAACAGCGGCGGATCGTTGCTATTTCCTGCATAGCGGCATGCCTTGCTGTGATCTTCGGGGCTTCCTTTGTCATGTCCGGGATTTCCAGACAAATGGTGCCGGGGAACTCCTCCGGATATGAAACGGCGGCAACGATCCTCGGCGGAGGTGCTGCACCTGAATATATCATAATAGGGGTGCTTTCATTTCTTCTCGGCGTATGCGTGACGATCCTGTGTTTTCGTGTCCATCTGCTGGACAAAGAAGATCAGGCAGAGCAGAGGGGGGACCGCGCCAATGGAATTGATCATTAATCTTTTGCAATTTTTCGTCACCATGCTGGGCTTCTGTCTGAGCGGCATTCGTTATCTGAGGCATCGGACACTGTCATATTTTCTGCTGATTTGCTTTTATGGCTGTTTCGCACTGGGTTCCCTGTACTGGACATTGTATCTGTTATTGTTTTCCGAAACACCACGGATCTTTTATGTATCGGAATTCGGCTGGGTCTCCAGCGTTATTTTTCTCTATCTCCTACAATATACTCTCTCCTCCCCGGAGGAAAGAAGCTTTTCCTGTCGGAAATCCCTGCTGGCTCCGCTGATCGGAGTTCCGTTGTGCGTATTTTACTGTACCTTTGGTGACATTCTCTCCAACCTGCTCTGGTGCGGCATGATGATCCTTGTCTCCTATCGTTCCATCCACGGTCTTGTCTACGCAGAGACACAGACGGGAAAAGGACGGAACCTGCGGTATTTTCACATCGGAATCCTCTGCTATGTTGCGGTAGAATACGCTCTGTGGACCTCCGGCTGCTTCTGGCCGGGCGACTCTATCTTCAGTCCCTATTGCTGGTGTGATCTTCTGCTGACGTTCTGCCTTTTCGGGCTGCTGCCTGCCACAGGAAAGGCGGTGCGGACATGACCTATATTGAAAATGTATTTATCTGTATGGCCTCACCCCTGTTGATCGCCGCCCTGTGCATGGGTAGGCGGCAGGCTAAATTCTTTCTGTGCTGTCTGGCAGGAATGGGGGCATGCCTGCTCTCCGCTTACATCAATACCTTCTTTGCCGCTCTTTACGCAGCAGATACGATTGCCGTCACCGCAGAGATCGCACCTGTGGTAGAAGAAGTGATGAAACTCCTGCCGTTACTCTTTTATCTTCTTGTATTTGAGCCTGAACCGGTGCCAATAAAAAATGCTGCCATCATCGTTGCACTTTCCTTTGCCACCTTTGAGAATGTCTGCTATCTGATTCAAAACGGAGCCGGACATTTTTCCTTTATCTTTTTCCGGGGCATTGGAACGGGTGCCATGCACGTGATCTGTGGTGCCATCGTCGGCGGTGGACTGGCATATGTATGGCAGCGCACCTGGCTGAAGATCGCCGGAACCTGCGGTCTGCTCGGGGCAGCCATCACTTTTCATGCAATTTATAATCTTCTGATCGCCTATGGCGGTGCGATACAGTATATCGCATACATTCTGCCTGTGCTGATCCTGACGGTGGGAAAACTGATTGTCCGCCTGCCCCAGAGTCACAACTGAATCCTGTCTTTTGCGGAGCTGCTGTCGGCAGCTCCTGTTTTTTTCAAAAAATTTGATTTTCAGGTGAGAGTTTTTTCGCTTTTTTGTACCTAATTAGATGAAGGGCATATGTATTTTATGACTTTACTTTCCGAAGGGAGGTTTTCAACAATATGTATGATACAGAAAAGCGGGTCGAACTGGTGAAAAAACGGGTGCATGAAAAATATCGCCGGAAGAAGCGCCGCGGGATCTGCCGGCTGTCTGCCCTGTGCACGGCATTGTCTGCGTTCCTTGTGGGAACGGTGTACACTGCAGCCGGCCAGACGCAGATCACCGCCCGGGGAATGTACGGTTCTATCCTGCTGCATGAAAACGCCGGCGGTTATGTGCTGGTGGGGGTAATTTCTTTCGCTACGGCGGTCATGATCACTGTGCTGTGTATCAGACTCCGGGAAAGAGAACACCGCGGACAAGGCATGGGAAAAGGAAACGCATCACAACAATGGGAGGAAAAAAATTCATGAAAAAGCAAAAAATTCGGTTCTATGCGGCGCTGCTTTGCAGTTCCATGGTATTTTCTCTGGTCTCCACGCCGGTATCGGCAGCAGAAACCGGACAGTTGACGAATCCCCCGACATCCACAGAGGGTCCGGGTTCCCCAGAAAGTACATCGGGAAATGAAGCTGCAGCGATTCTGAACGGACTGTACACAGCACTGCCGATCGCAAATGGTGAGGCAGAGGTGACGACAGCATCGGAATTGACTGGGGCACTGGCAGATAGCAGTATTTCCAGAATCACACTGAAGGGTGATGTTGAAATCAGCAGTACTCTGACAGTTAACCGTACTGTGACACTGGATTTGAACGGTAATGTACTGAAAATGACCGGCGGCGGCAGCGTAATCAAGGTAGAGTCGGGCAGCAATCTGACGATTCAGGACAGCAACACAGCCACACCGCACAACTTCACCCTGGGCGGTGACGGTCTGTGGGTGCTGGACGCAAGCGGCAGCGAAATCGTCAATGGCGGCATTATCACCGGTGGCACGGGAATGCCTCCTGGCGTCAATTACTCCGAGGGCGGCGGTGTGTATGTCTCCGCGGGTGCTACACTCACCATGAACGGCGGCAGCATTGTCGGCTGTAAGGCCGAAAGTGGAGGCGGTGTATGCATTGTTTATGATTATACGGCACAAAAAGCAAGCGAGTTCATTATGAAGGGAGGCAGCATCATCGGCTGCACTGCTTCCTCTGGAGGCGGTGTACTGATCCGTTCGGGATGCAGGTTCACAATGAATTCCGGCTCCGAGATTCGCTGCTGCACCGCAAGAACTGGCGGTGGGGTAACCATCAACGCTTCGTCTTCTCTGGCCGGTAGTTTCACTCTGGCCGGCGGAAAAATCCATAAATGTAAGGCTTATGTCGCAAATAATTTTCTTTCCCACGGCGGCGGCATTAGCAATGAAGGAGAATTTATCATGGAAAGCGGTTGTATTGAAAACTGCACATCCCCATCCCAAAGAGACGATAATAAGAGCAGCGGGGTATACAACAAGGGTAAGCTGTTCATCTTGCGCGGCGGTACCATTAACGGCAATATAACAAATAAAACTACCCTGAACGCGGACGGCGGTGAAATGGCCGGCACAGTGACAAACGGTAACGAGTACGGCACCGGCACGATCACCGGCAGTGAAGGTGCTGCCGGCAGCACTGAGTTCCATGGCAAAGTGACCAACAACGGTACCATCCGGAAGGGCACATTCACGAGTGAGGTCATAAATGAGAGCAGTGGTACCATTAACGGCGGCACATTTACCGGTACGATCACGAACAATGATGGTACGATTTCAGGCGGTGATTTCAGTCAGGCCAGTCTGAACGGTATGCTCGTGATCACTTTTGACCCGGACAATGAAGATCAGAGTATCACCCAGAAAGTGAATTGGAGTAAGGACGGAGTGGCACTCACCGCACCGGATCCCGTTCCCACCAAAGAGGGGCATAGTCTTGACGGCTGGTATTACGATAACAACGGTACGGAAACAAAATGGAACTTTGACACGGATACAGTCAAATGCACTATGACCCTCAAGGCAAAATGGGAACTCTCCACCTATTCCGTAACGCTGCAGACGGACGGCGGTACGATTGCCAGCGGAAAAGAAGTAACCGGCTTCACTTATGGCACTGGGGCAGTTCTTCCTACCGCCGCTGATATCACCCGCGAGGGATACCGCTTTGACGGGTGGTACGCAGACAGCAGTTTTTCCGGCTCTCCCATTACAGAGATCTCTGCTACTGAAACGGGAAATAAAACATTCTATGCAAAATGGACGAAGAACACGACTCCCATCATTCCCGGCAACGACACCAACAATATCGTAGAGCAATATAAGACTGACGACAGCGGCTCCGGAGAACAGACTGACCTTGATGTCCCCGCTCCTGTCGTGAAAAACACCACCTCTTATTTGACCTATACCGTACAGGCGGGGGACACTCTCTGGAAAATCGCCAGAAAATACAGTTGCTCCGTAGCTGGGATCGTGGCAGCCAACAGTGACCGGATCAAGAACCCGAACAGGATCCACGTCGGCTGGCAGCTTAAGATTCCCCAAAGCGGAGCGCCTATCACAGGTGGCACTCCCGATGCTGTTCTGTCTGAGAATAAGAAAAGCGGGATATACATCGTCAGACAGGGCGACACCCTCTGGAAAATCGCCAAAAAGTACGGCTGCTCCGTGTCAGAGATCATTTCCCTGAACCGGGAACTGATCCGCAACCCTGCTCTGATTTATTCAGGCTGGGAACTGAAAGTACCACAGGATTAGCCTCCCCTGAAAGAATCTACCGTGCCAGTCATACTTCATAATGTCGGATTGAATATTTTATCTAAGGGAAAAAACGAAAAAATAGACGGCCAGAGGCCGATGATCTGAGTTCCTTGAATTCTTTAGATTTCTCAAATCCGCGCAATCGGCGGACACATTTCGATTGCGCGGAAATCTGAGCTATGAAATTCCATAAATACTTTGTTTCACCTGTGTGCCCCGGTCAGGTGATGTTTCCAAAACAGACATACAAAGCTTACAGCTCCTCGATCACTTTCATAAGCTCATCTACATCAATGCCATGTACCATAGCTGCCTCTTCCAGGGTCTCTCCCTGTGAAGCAGGGCATCCCAGGCAATGCATTCCTGCATCGAGGAGTACGGGAGCTACTTCAGGATTGGCACGTAAGATCTCACCAATGGTCATGTCTTTTGTTACTCCGGTCATATCGGTCTCCTTTCTGCCGTATAAGGCTTTTTTAGTATAATACTTTCCCCAAAAGATTACAAGAATATTCTTGTACATCAGCATTTGTTCCTCCCCCGGGATCAACTCTGCCGCACACCCACGCACGGCAATCTCTTTTTCCTGTCAGAGCTGATGTACAAAAGCGCGTACATTGCCTAAAAAGGTTGACACTTACCCTTGTCAGGTAGTACACTTTTATCGTAAAGAAACAGCTTGGGATGCCAGCGCAACTGGTACTCTCAGTTGATAATATTAATTGTTTTTACCAAAAGGAGGTAAATTTTCATGGCAGAAGCATGGAGAGGCTTTAAAAAAGATGGCCACTGGGATGTAGACGTCAATGTACGTAACTTCATCCAGACCAACTACACTCCGTATGATGGAGATGAGAGCTTCCTGGAGGGACCTACCGAAGCAACTAATAAGCTTTGGGGCAGACTTCAGGAGTTACAGAAGGAAGAGCGTGAGCATAACGGCGTTCTGGAATGCGAAACAGAGATTGTATCCAGTCTGACCGCTTATGGCCCTGGCTATATTGATGAATCTATGAAGGATCTGGAGCAGATCGTTGGTCTGCAGACAGACAAGCCTTTAAAGAGAGCATTCATGCCTTATGGTGGTATTAAGATGGCTCAGCAGGCTGCAAGCACCTATGGCTACGAAGTAAATGAAAAATATGACAAGATCTTCAATGAGTATCACAAGACTCACAACCAGGCAGTATTTGATGCTTATACCGATGAGATGAAGGTTGCACGTCATACCCATATCGTTACCGGTCTTCCCGACACCTATGGTCGTGGACGTATCGTAGGCGACTACAGAAGAGTTGCTCTGTACGGTATTGATTTCCTGATCCAGAAAAAGGAAGAGGATAAGAAGAACTGCGGTACCGGCGTTATGACCGAGGACATCATCCGCCTGAGAGAAGAGATCGCTGATCAGATCAAGGCTCTGAAGGGCATGAAGGAAATGGCTAAGATTTACGGCTACGATATTTCCGGTCCCGCTACCACCGCTAAGGAAGCTATCCAGTGGTTATACTTCGGTTACCTGGCAGCTATCAAGACCCAGAACGGTGCAGCTATGTCCGTAGGACGTATCTCTACTTTCCTGGATATCTATATTGAGAGAGACTTAAAGGAAGGCACCCTGACCGAGAAAGAAGCTCAGGAGCTGATCGACCATATGACCATGAAGTTCCGTATGGTTAAGTTCGCTCGTATTCCTTCTTACAACCAGCTGTTCTCCGGCGACCCTGTATGGGCTACTCTGGAAGTTGGTGGTATCGGCATGGATGGTCGTCATATGGTTACCAAGAACGACTATCGTTTCCTGCATACTTTGGAGAACATGGGACCCAGCCCCGAGCCGAACCTGACCGTTCTGTACTCCAGCGCTCTGCCTGATAACTTCAAGAAGTACGCAGCTAAGATTTCTGTAAATACTTCTTCCATCCAGTACGAGAACGATGACGTTATGAAGCCTATCTGGGGTGATGACTACAGCATCTGCTGCTGCGTATCCGCTACTCAGACCGGTAAGGAGATCCAGTTCTTCGGTGCTCGTGCTAACCTGGCTAAGTGCTTACTGTACGCTATCAACGGTGGTAAGGATGAGAAGCATCTGGACAAGAACGGCAAACATATGCAGTGTGGTCCTGAAATTGCTCCTATCACTTCCGAGTACCTTGATTTCGATGAAGTTATGCATAAATATGACATCATGCTTGACTGGTGTGCATCTCTGTATGTTAACATCCTGAACCTGATTCACTACATGCATGATAAGTACTACTACGAAGCAGCTGAGATGGCTCTGATCGATACCGATGTAAGAAGAACCTTCGCAACCGGTATTGCAGGTCTGTCCCACGTAGCTGACTCTCTGTCCGCTATCAAGTATGCTAAGGTTAAGGTTATCCGTGATGACCAGGGTTGTGCTGTAGACTTCAAGATCGAAGGCGACTTCCCTAAGTACGGTAACGACGATCCCAGAGCCGATGAATTCGCTGTATGGCTTCTGAAGACCTTCATGGAGAAGATTAAGAAGAATCACACCTACAGAAATTCCGAGCCTACCACTTCCGTATTGACTATTACTTCTAACGTTGTATACGGTAAGGCTACCGGTGCTCTGCCTGATGGTAGAGAAGCTTACAAGCCTTTCGCTCCCGGTGCATCACCTTCCTACGGTGCTGAGAAGAGTGGTCTGCTTGCATCCCTGAACTCTGTAGCTAAGCTGCCTTATGAGTATGCTCTGGATGGTATCTCTAATACCCAGACCATGGCTCCTTCCGCTCTTGGTCACAACCTTGACGAGCAGAAAGAAACTCTGGTACGTGTAATGGATGGTTACTTCGATCGTGGTGCTCATCACCTCAACGTTAACGTATTCGGTACCGAGAAGCTGTTAGATGCACAGGCTCATCCTGAGAAGCCTGAGTACGCTAACTTCACCATCCGTGTATCCGGTTATGCTGTTAAGTTCATCAGCCTGACCAAGGAGCAGCAGGATGATGTTATCGCAAGAACCTGCCATAAGAGTCTGTAATTCTTACAGTTTTTGAGATAATTGATGTATATGGGGCCGGGCAGTAATGTCCGGTCCCTTTTTGGATATACTATTCAGAAAACCACCACCCCTCAGCTGCCTGCATGGCAGAGAATGGAGATTATTACAATGATCAAAGGCAGAATTCACTCATTAGAATCCTTCGGCGCAGTAGACGGACCCGGAATCCGCTATCTTATCTTCCTCAAGGGCTGCAATATGCGTTGTCAATATTGCCACAATGTAGATACCTGGAATCCCGACACTGACAATCTGATGACAGCAGACGAGCTTCTGGATAAGGCAGAGCGTTTCCGCAGCTACTGGGGCAAAGAAGGCGGCATCACCGTCAGCGGCGGCGAAGCTTTATTACAGATCGATTTTCTGATCGATCTCTTCCGTAAGGCTCACGAGAGAGGCATCAACACCAACCTTGATACTTCCGGACAGCCTTTTACCAGAGAAGAGCCCTTCTTCTCCAAATTCAACGAATTACTGAAATATACCGATCTTGTCATGTTGGACATCAAGCATATTGATGATGCGGAGCACAAAAAACTCACTGGCCATACCAACAAAAACATTCTGGACTGCGCAAGATACCTCTCCGAACAGGGTATCCCCATGTGGATCCGTCATGTACTGGTACCCGGAATCACTGACAATGACGAATATCTGAAGAAAACAAGAGAATTCATTGACACTCTGGATACCGTTATGAAGGTAGAAGTTCTTCCCTATCACACATTAGGGGCATACAAATGGAAAGAGCTGGGAATCCCCTATAAGCTGGAAGGTGTGGAGCCCCCCACCGAGGAGAGAATTCAGAATGCGAAGAAGATCCTGGAGTTCAATAAATATAAATAAACAACTGTAACTAATGATAAAAAATACTAAATAAGACTTGTATTCAAGCCATATTTATATTACAATACTAATAGTTATATTGATAAATTTGTATCAAACAATATGATTTGATACACGCAAAATAGGAGGAAAAGATTATGGCATTTGTTATTGGTGATGCTTGTGTAGCATGTGGAGCTTGTGAAGCACAGTGCCCCGTTGGCGCTATCAGCATGGGCGACGGAAAGTTCGAAATCGATGCAGATAAGTGCATCAGCTGCGGTTCCTGCGCAGGTCAGTGCCCCGTTGGTGCTATCGCAGAGGATTAATTTCCGACTTAAAATGCAACCTTGGAAAGGCATTTCAGAAAATGAAATGCCTTTTCTTTTTTTCTGCTTTATGTTTTTCATTCTCTTTTTGATTCACGGGTGTATCTTTTGGCTGTTTTTGCAACCGTCCTTTGGTCTTTTTCCGTAACAACTCGTCCATCTTCTGATAATATTCTTCGCTGCGCTGTTCCAGCCTGCGATCCCGCTCTTCCTCACGCTCTTCTCTGCTGCGGAACTGATAATCCAGTTCTTTCACCATGCTCTCCTTTAATTCCCGACATAGCTCCTGATTATTTTCTTTTACGGCTTCACGGATCATCTGCTGCAGAATCCACTGTAGTCTTTTAACCTTCTCCTCCCGGTTTTCGCCTGTCAGCGAGGTCTCCTGCACCGGTGATGGTACTGTTTTCTTCACTGTCTCATCTACAATTTCAATTGCCATACGCGGTGCGGCAGCTGCTTCTTTTTCTGTCGTTTCCTCCGGCAGCACATCCAGCTTCCCATCCTTTAATATCATTTTGATTGCTTTCAACTGTAATCCCCTTTCTTTCATGCTCTTGATCTCTTTGAAGCGTTCTACATCTTCTTTCGTATAATAGCGATGCCCCAATTCGTTACGCTTGATGGGCAGGTGCAGTTCTTCCTCCCAGTAACGAAGCACGTGGCTCTCCACCTTTACCTGTTTTGCTGCATCCGAAATCAATAAATACTCTCCCA
>OOAA01000808.1_pt1 | contig 19528 bp, 17 predicted proteins | sample 1671671 | NCBI WGS metagenome assembly OOAA01 (sample SAMN06348180, study PRJEB24527) | human gut metagenome | biome: human gut; feature: ankylosing spondylitis patient; material: feces | host: Homo sapiens | place: China | collected 2015-10 | reverse complement strand
GAAAATATTGGCTCGAAATGAGCCTTGAAAAGATTAAAATAGATTAAATTTTGATAGATTTTTTTATTTATGGGAACCGGAACCTCTTTCGATGGTTCCAAGCTCCGGTATTGGTTTTAAATTGAAATGAATTTCCATTGTGACCGTTTCAGGGGTGCAGCGGTAATTCTCTGTTCCGTCTTTCTCCTGCGGTTCTGAGATAACGATTTTACTGATCAGCCGGTTCAAAAGATTGGCATCCAGTTCTTTAATGTCCACATACTCGCTGATATCCTCGCTCCACTGCTGTGACTGTACATCCAGTTTTTCTTCTGTATTCAGCACACTCTGGTTCTGGGAAAGTTCCTTTTTGATGTCTGCCTACTCTTTCTGTGTCTTCTCCAACATGTTGTGAATTGCCTGCTCCAGTTCCTTTTTGCTCTTTTTCCATGTTTGCTTTCAATTCCTCCAACGACATGGATTCGTACTTTGGATTTTTTGCTCTGCTCATTGTCTCCATCTCCTTCTTTTTTCTGTAAACAAAAAGAACCGGCAATCTCAAAAATGCCAGTTCCTGATATAAAAACTGAGGCTGCTGTTCTCATACAGAAGAACTGCTAACCCCAGTTTTGGTTGAAGTATTTAATTGTCAGTAAAAACTTACAGCGTGACTTCAGTCGAATTCGTAGCATTATTACAGAGTCTATCTATAGTATTTATTAAATTGGATATCTCTATAGGTTTTGATATATGTGCATTCATTCCTGCCTCTTTTGCCTGCCGGATATCATCTGAAAACGCATTCGCTGTCATTGCAATAATTGGAAGTCCGCTGTCTTCACGATCCATCCTTCGGATCGCCGCAGACGCTTCATATCCGTTCATCACCGGCATCTTAATATCCATCAGCATTGCTTTGGCTCTTTGCTGGTGTTGCTGAAACAACTCCACCATTTCCTGCCCATTTTTAGCCCACTCGATATCACACTTTTTGCCTATGATAGCCTTGATTAATTTAAAGTTGCTGTCATCGTCTTCAGCTACTAAAATTAAGGGTCTGAATTCATTCATTTGTTCGCTTTCCATATCGCAATATATTTATTCATAGTATCTATAGTCGCCTATGCCACCTTCGCCCGAAAGAAAGTCTTTGACAATTTTAAACTTTTTATACGAGCTTGCCATAGATGACGCAACAAAGAACAAGAATGATAAAGCCATTATTATTACTGCGAGCATAATACGGCCTCCGCCCCAATTGGTGGTTGTGAAAATAAAATATAAGCCCAAAACTAGGAACACAAGTGATACACGACCACAAAAAGAACTCACTTTTTTAGCTCTTTTGTCGCACCTTTGTTCTCGCTTTGTTGGGGGCAGGTCTTTCACTTCGCAAGTAAATTCTATTTTGATCTCTTTCGGCTTTTGTTCGCTTTCCATATCGCAAAAGGTATTAGTTTCGCAAAGGTGTGACTTTATAAATTACCAACCAAGTAAAACTCAATAAATATATGGCTTCAAAAGAAATAAAATTCAACCTAAGGCTCGCTATTGACGGGAAAGAGCTATTGGTGAGTGCGGTGACAACGGCAAAAGGACTCAAAACCTCTTTTAATGGCGTTCAAAAAGAAGTTGAAAACTTTAGCTACACTTTTACTAACTCAGTCTCATACTCTAAATCCGAAACTTGAGTCTTCCGACTAATACTTCCTCCGCGCAGTGATTCCTCGGAATGGATTTTTACCAGTCCACGTTCTGGCGAGCAGACTCTCTTTCCTGTCAGAAACAAGAAGAGCAACATTTCGTTCATGGTCCTCTCTAAATGCTAATGCGATGCAAAGTTTCCCTATTTATTTCAATTAATTCCTATCTATCCACATAGAAATGAGCACCCTTGAGTATCTTTAACTATCATACTTGGGTATGAGTATGAAAATCATACTCGAATTAATATCTATAACCTATCCAATCGCGCAGTTACCAGTTCTTCATACGTCTGTTTCTGATCTTCGCTGAGGAAGGAATCTTTTATGAGCTGTTGCCATTTGGGAAACACCTTATGAAGCCCTGCAACAAGACGCTGTACAACATTTTCTTCCAGTCTCATTGTCTTTGCAGCATTAAGGAAGTCTGCCAAACGGAGTTTCGTCTTCTTTCCCGCAAGAGTAAGTGCCAATTCCTCCTTGTCCTTCGGATTGGCAATGGCAACATTCAGTAGGTCATAAGCAGGCGTCAATTGATAGTCTTCAGCAGGTCGGTAAAGCGAGAAGTTCTTTAGGTGCATGTCGTTGTTGCCAGTAATAAAGCAGAAGAGTAGCAACTGCATGTAATTCGTAAGGTCGAGTTTGGGTGTGTTGCTGTACTGCATGATTGTCTTCGCTATCTGCTCATGCGATCCTTTGTATTTATATTCCGTAGGGTGCAACGTGAGTTGGCACATGTCTTCCATGTCTATCTTCTCCCCATTTTCTGTGCGGTCAATACGCTTTGTGATGTACCCAAGTTTCCCATCAGCCAAACGGATAAGACTATGAGGTACAACACTAATCCTTGCTGCTTCTGCAAGGTGCATCGTCAAGTCCTCGTTTTCTGGCAGTTGTTCGTAACTCTCCGTTTGTGGTTTGAAGATATAATCTCCCCAAAGTCCTACGATAGTCAGTCGGCTGCAGCCATCGTGTTTGTCAAGGTTCAGAGACAATTTGGGTTGAACGCCTGTCAGAGATGTTTGAGAACGAATAACCTGCTCGGCTAATTGGTCGAGTTCCTCATGTTTGTACTCCAGCAATGGCACATCCTTTGTTCCAAAGAATTTTCGGGCACATCTTGGATGAAAGTCCTTCTGACCTTCTTCCAATTCTTTATAGCAATACAAGCATTTACACATTGTCTCCTCCTTCCTTGTTTATGGGTACAACACTGACAGAACCGACACACTCCTTACAACATAACAGCAGTAGCGACATTCGGTCAAGAATGCTGATGTCAGTATTGCGAAGTGCGACGTCAAGCAGCCATCCTTCTGGTATCAACCCGTCAAAGAATGGGAATAGTACAGGACTTACGAATGTCTCCGTTTGTAATGGGAGTGTTAGACTTACAGATAGCGCATCTCCACGTTTGAGGTACGCTTCATCATAACAGAAGCGGTATTCGCCACCATCTTCTGTCAAAATACCAGCAAGGACTTCCTTTCGATATATCTCTGCTTGTCTCATTGCTTTTTAGTTGGTGTAAGTTCGTAGTTAAACAGATCAAGTAGCTGGTTGACCTTATCCATTCTTAACGTCGGCTTCCCCTGTTCCAAATTGCGTACAAAGCACAAGCCTACGCCAGACTTCATAGCAAGGTCTTCTTGCGTAAGACCATATTCCTTACGCAGTGCCTTAACCACCATCGACAACTTTGTCTTTTCCATATAAATTATATTATTTCGAATGCAAAATTACAATATCATTTGCCATTTACATGCTTTCTAATATAAAAAGCATAATATTCAACATTTTTATATGCATTCTGCTATAGTTTTTTATTTTTTTCAATCATTTGTGGAATTAAAGCATGAATGATAGTCGCCACTCATACCTATAGACTATTAGCGTAAACAAACATTGCCAGTTTACGCAAGTTGAAAGTTTGAATTTCTATGCGCTGAATAGCATTCAGAAGACGGCGGCCGACAAGTATGCCGACGCGAGGACGCGTCGCCCCCAAGTGAGGACGCGTCGCCCACAGGATGGGACGCGTCGCCCACAAACAAAATAGGGAGTTAAATTGCGGTATACCGATTTTTCTATATATACGTAATTAAAAGAGGCATTTTAACTTTCATGTTTCATTTATGTTCGTAACATTTTGAATATCAAGGTGTTGATAATATGAAACATATACGTTGAATGTTTCATTTATGTTTCACTTATGTTTCACTTTTGCAACGTACTGGAACAGATAAAAAAACACTGAGGGAGCGCAATCACGCTCCCTCAGTGTTTTTGAATCGCTCCCACAGTGTTTTTGAATCGCTCCCTCAGTGTTTTTGAATCGCTCCCTCAGTGTTTTTAAAGCGCTCCCTCAGTGTTTTTAAAGCGCTCCCACAGTGTTTTTTTCTTTGTAGTCAATGCGCTATTTTCCCCTCCTAATGAAAAATGAAACTATGAAACTAAAAGTGAAACATCGGACTGCAATGTTTCAGCGGATTAACGCATTGATTATCAATAGTTTAGATACTAAAAATGAAACATGAAACAAAAATCTTAGGCGGTAAAAACACGTAAGGGTTTTATAGCGTAATCCGCTGATTCGCTTGTAGAGTTTTTTGTAGAGACGAACTGAAAAAGAACGATGAATACGTACATTTTTGAGAAAAATGCTTGTATTCATCGTTCACACTCATTTCTTACACGATTGTCTATATTTTGTTACCCTAATGCACGACAATCTTTCTATGTTACATTAAAAGCACTATTTCAATTCGAATACGTGGCTTGTGCCCTCATCGGGAGTAAGCACGTCTAATCCTACCTTCATCAAGTAGTCGCCACTAAAGCGCTTGCCATTAAAGTCGAAAGTCGACTGTGTGCCAGGCATAAGGTTGATCTCCTCTACCGTATATTGACGTTGGGGGTCAAGACCTTGCATGCGCACCTTCAAGAGGCGTGGCTCCTTGTAGCGGGGGTGGAGATTGTAGGCAAAGAGTACGGCGAGGCTCTTATCCTTCGACACGTAGTTCAAAGCACTATGGTCCGTTTCGTAAGGCGAAACAAGGCGATATTGGTCGCCGTCAAGAATGACGGGTTTCAAGCGTGACCAATTCTTCACTGCTTGTTGTACGAAGGTGTAATCATCTGTTCCCTTCAAAGGCTTGAGGTCGATGTCGAAGCCCAACTTGCAAGAACTGCATACGTCGGTACGGAACTTTACAGAAGTTTTTTTGTTCCAGTTCGTTACGTGCGAGCCCATCGTTTTGGCTGGGAAGAACTTTGACAAGCTCCATTGAATGTAGAGACGTTCGTAGGGATCCGTATCGTCTGAGCACCAGAACTCGGTAAAGTACTTCAGCGCTTCGTAGTCCATACGGCCGCCACCACCCGAACAGAGCATCATGGGCAAGTTAGGATATTTGGCCTTAATGCGACTCATTACGTTGTAGACACCGCGCACGTGGTCAATGTAGGTATTGCCTTGGTTGGCCTTGTGATAGGGCGAGTAGATGTTGGTGATAGGACTATTGCAGTCCCACTTAAAGTAAGCTACATCGGGATTTTCGGTCATGATGCGGTCTACTACGCCAAACACGTAGTCTTGCACCTTGGGGTTGGAAATGTCCAACACCAATTGGTTGCGATAGTAATACGTCTCGCGGTTGGGCTGCTGAATGACCCAGTCGGGGTGCTTCTCAAAGAGTTCGCTCTTGGGATTGACCATTTCGGGTTCTACCCAAATGCCAAACTTCACGCCTGCTGCCTTGGCATCGCGTACGAGGCCGGGAATACCCTCAGGCAGTTTGCTATGCGTTACGTCCCAGTCGCCTAAGCCGGCATGGTCGTCCTTACGCGGATATTTATTCGCAAACCAACCATCGTCGAGCAAGAACATGTCAACGCCTAAGTCCTTGGCATCTTTCATCAATTCTGCCAGGCTCTTTTGATCGAAGTCGAAACCTGTATTCTCCCAGTTGTTGAGCAAGCTCAAGCGGTCGCCCATACCCATGTTGACTTGATAACGGCGTGCCCAGTCGTGAAGGTTGCGGCTGGCTTGCCCTACGCCAGTGCTGCTGGTGGTGAAGATAAACTCTGGGGTAGTGAATGTCTCGCCAGCACGGAGTTTATAGTCGCTGGCATACGGATTGATAGCTGGAATGACGCGCAATCCGCCTACGTTGTCCACCTCAAAGGTGAAGCGGAAGTTACCCGTCCAACCAATCGTACCGAGCACAACGTTGCCTTCATTCTCCTTGGCGGGTTCGTTCAGTCCGAGTTCAAAGAAGGGTTCCGTGTGCATGGCTGCACGTGTGCCCAACTTCGTGTCAATTATCTTTTTTCCTGCGGTGAGTTGCACCGTTTCGGGTTGTCCTTCCTTTGCCCAATCGCTATGGTAAGAGGTCAAGAAGTACTTGGAAGCGTCAAAGTAAAGCATCGTGCTACTATAGCGCCACAAGGTTACAGGATTCTTCTCGTTATGGCTTATCTCCGTCCAAGCCTTGATCACGTTCTCCTTGTCGTAAGCGGCATAGTGCAACTTTACGGTGTCAGGGTATTTATTGTCCTGCAAGGTGATGATCGTTTCCGTTCCACCGTCAATGGCCTTTGTCTCTACGCCTTTATAATAAAGGTAGGTGGTCATGTTGCCATCAGCATGGGTAATAGCCACAGCGGGTTCAAAATAATCTTCGTTACCCGACCCTGCATAGACTTCATGGCCGCGCGTACTTACTGCGCCGTCTGAGGCTGCATAGGTGTTCCAAGTGAGGTTATCGTAATCAGCGGCGTTCTTCAGTTTATCACCAAAGTATACTTGATAAAGACGACCTTTGGGCGAAACCTTCAACACGAGGTCAGTATTGTTCGTACTTACGCGCACAGTTTGTGCGTCAACGGCCGTTGTGGCCATAGCCATAGCCATCAATGCGATAGCTGGACGGCCGAGTTGCTGTATGATGTTCATAGCTTTTTTATATTTTTTTGTTGACAAGTTGACAAGTTGACGAGTTAACAGGTAAGTTACTCTTGTTCTTTTATAGGGGTAAGCAAAGCAAACTTACCCGTCAACTTGTCAACTCGTTAACTCAATTACTCGTCAACTAAAGAACTAAAACTTAAAGCTTGCGCTAAACTCAAAGGTTAAGGGACGGAGGTAACTACCGCTCATATACTTACCTGCGTATTGTCCAGCATCTTCCTTCTTAATGAGTTCAGAGCCACTGATTGTACCCTTCGCCCCCTTTTGGTTTAGGAAGTTAACTACGCTGGCTCCGAGTGAGAGACGCTTGTTGACGTTCCAATTGATACCACCGAACGTTTCCCAGTGGCCATTAAAGTAGAGCGCCTCTTGGAGGTTGGCATAAGTCTTACCAAAGTAGCGGAATGAGAGCCAAACGTTCAAGTCCTTCGTGATGTTATACTTCGGGTCGAGTTCGATAAGAATCTGTGGGATTTCCTTTACAATCATATTGTTCGCATTCACCGACATCTGTTGACCGTCGCTAAACGTTACGCTGGCATTGTAGTTCTTATACACTGGCTTCTGATAAGTGAAGAGCGCGTGCAATGAGAAGTTCTTGAAAGGCTTAATCTCGGCCGTAGTGGTCCAACCTAAAGTCTGAATATTGTAGATAAGCAATACGGTCTTACCCTCACTCGTACCAGGTTTGGTCAGGTTTTGCTGGTCGATATTGTTCGACTTCGCAATGTAAGTGACCATTGACGAGAGGTCTAACCATTTGTTTTTGTAATAGATACCACCGCGCACCAAAGGTATCGTCACGCGCTTGTACTGCTCAGCCGTTGGACCGGTACCTGCATAGTCGCTAATACGTGGAAAACGCGTTGCGATCGTTCCGTCGGCCATGACACCAAAGCCACCTACCACATCGTAAGTAAGTTGGGCAGTAGCTGCATAGTTCAACTTATTCTTTGTAACATTAGCAGGGTGGATACTATGTGCTGTGCTTACGATTTGGCCGTTTTCATCGCGATTATAAGTATTGAAGTCGCCAATATGGAACCCAGCGAAACGCGACTGAGCGATTTGGTCGGCCGACATACGATAGTACTCTAAGCGACCACCATAGTAGAGGTTTAGCTTCTTGTTGATCTTCCAATTATCCGTCAAGTAAACGGCCAACTTATTTTCCGAACCTACCGTGTACTCTGGACTGAGTTCGTTAAAGCCATAGAATTGTGTGCGCTTAGCCGTCTGTGTGGGGTCTGTTGGGTCGGTTGCCATACCATAAAGCACCTGCGGATAGCGTTCAACTGTACCTGTCCACTGCAATGACGATGAATGATAATTCAAGTGATAATACCATTCATTAAGGCCGAGACGAACGGCATGACGGCCAAACTGCTTGTTGAGTTCGGTGGTGAACATACCACTTGTCACCTTGCCGAAGTGTAACCACGTGCGACGGCCTTCAATGAGTCCTTCATACGGATTTTGGCCGTTTTCATCGAGGGTATAGCCATCAGCCGCTGTTACTTTACTAATGGTGCTACCACCGAAATCGACATAATTGGCGACGGGCACGTACATAAACTTGGCATCAAACTTCCACTGCAGCCCATTATCGAAACGATAGTTAGAGAGGAGAGCCACTTCATGTGAGCGGTTTTCACTGCCCTTATTGAAGTTCCACGTCTTCTGTTGGCCATTCATAATGTCGGTGTAGGTATAAGCCCCATTACGTGGCACGTAAGAGTCGCGACCTGGGTCGAAGCCATTCACCTTCTTGATAGATCCATCACCTACGTAAATGAATGGGGCTGCATTGGCAAAGTTGCCAGGATTCTTGCTATTGGCATGCTTATACTGTAATGAGATGTAGCCCTTTCCCTCGCCCAATATGCGTGTAAGACCTGCATGATAGATCTGCGTGCGGTCGGCATAATCAGTAAATTGGAGTTTGAACGAACCGGGGTCGAAGTTTTGATACGTTCCTGCGTTATAGAGCCAATTTTTGCCGATTCCACCGTTAAAGTTGAGGTCGAAGTTCTGCATACCGAAGTGGTTCATACGGTAGTTAAGCTTGCCATGGAACTGTTGTTGACCAAAGTCGGTAAAGCCTGTAACGGCATAAGCGATATTGCCCGTTGTAATAGCCGACTCTGAAGGGGAAAGTAGGCCTGTACTGCCCAGACTGGCATCGTTGCGCCAATGGGCCGAGAGTTTGTGAACAGACGATGAATAAACGGCGGGTAGGCCATTTTCATATACATTGACATCTTCGCTGGGCAAACCTATCTGTATCTCACGTGGCTTGTTTGCATCTGCAGCATTTAACATTACATTGCGCTCTTCGCCTTTGCCGTCTTGGCCTGGTGTCTCTTGTTGTGCGTGTGCTTGTAAGGTAGAGGCAAGCAACACACAGGAGGTAAGCGCCTTAAAGGTAACTGATTTCATGGATAACATTTTGTTTGGTTGAGTTTTCAGTAGAAACGGCCATTTGCAAACCATTTATTGCAAAACGCCGTATTTGCGTTTTCGACGACAAAATTACGGCTCGACACATCAGAACGCTATAGTAAGTAAATGGTAAGTAGATTATTTTATGCAGTACAACACTATCATCTCATTGAATATCAATGCTTTAAATCGAATGATTAAAAATCGTAAAGTAGATATATCTGAATTAAAAGTAAATCACTACATTTGCAAAATCAAATAGAAAAGGAGCATTAATAAGTATTAACCTTTTGTTATAAGTAGATATTCAAAATTAGTTGATATGAACATGATTATATAAACTAATTTTGAATACCTACTTAAACTCAATTAGTGAACACCATGACCTTACATCGCATTGTTTTACTACTCGTATGGCTCTGCGGACTATCACTGCAGGCCTCTACGCTCGACGACTTAACGCGACTCGACCACTACGTTGAGCAGCGCGCTACCTTCGTCAGCGCTAAGCAACACCGCATTGACAGCATCAAGCAGCAATTACAACGACCCATCACGGCTGAGGAGCGACTGAACGTTTACAATTGCATCTTTGAAGAATACTATACCTTTCGATTTGATTCGGCTATGGTGTATGTAAAACGGGGATTAGACTTGGCTTATAAAACAAAAAATAGCATTTTCATCGACAAATTCCGCATTCATCGCGGACTGCTCTTAGCCACAAGTGGCTATTACAGTCAAGCAGAAGCCCTACTCAAGAGCATACGTCCCGACTCACTGCCCGATCAGGTGAAGTTTAACTATTACTACTCCATGTCGTGGCTCTACAACTTTTGGTCAGCTTATTGCAACGACCGTGAGTTTGCCCCACAGATGAACGCATTGCGCTTGCGGTATCTCTTGCAAGCCATAGCACATACGCCACGCGGCAGTGCTATGTATCACTATCTTCATGGCGAAGCGGCTTTCTACGAAAATCAGCACGAATTGGCTATGCGCTACTACCACCGCGTGCTGCGCCAAGTAGGGGTAAACAATCGCCTTTATGCCTCATCGGCCTATGCCTTGGCGCGCGGCTATAAGATGCTCCACCGTTGGGACTTATACGAACATTACATGGTGGAAGCGGGCATTTCTGACCAGGTATGTCCACTTAAAGAGAACTTAGCCTTGCAAGAACTTTCACTCTACTTGTATGAAAAGGACGAACGATACTCCAGCCGCGCTGTGAAGTACATCTACTGCTCAATGGAGGACGCGCAGTTCTACAACAATCGCTTGCGCATGCTTGAGATTTCTCATATATTGCCTAAAATCGTAACGGCCTATCAATCGCAGATAAATCGCCGCACCACGTTACTTTATTGGGGTTTAGGTGGTGTAAGCATTTTGGCTTTACTACTTGGGGGCATGATTGTATTTGCACTCAAACAGAACAAGAAGTTAAACCACCGCCGTCTGCAACTGCATGCACAAAATAAGCTGTTGGCTGAACTCAACCAACAGCTTAATGAAACAAACCAACGACGAGAAACCTATCTACGCCTCTTTCTCGACCTCAGTGCTATCTATATTAGTAAGTTGGACAACTTGCGCAAACTGGTCATGCGCAGCATTAAGGCGGGCAAGACGGACGATTTGTTGTCAAAAATCAGCCGTTTACGCATTCAAGAGGAAGAAGCGAACTCCTTTTACAGTCGCTTCGACCGCGCCTTTACGTTGCTCTACCCCGACTTTGTGTGTCAACTCAATGCCTTACTGCGCGATGATGCGCAGATTACGCCTCCTTCAGAGCATGCGCTAACCACTGACTTACGCATCTATGCCTTGATGCGCCTCGGCGTGACGAATAGTCAAGAGATTGCTACCCTACTCTTCTACTCTACCCAAACTATCTATAACTACAAGACGGCGATTAAGAACCGCGCCAAGCAGCGCGACACCTTCGACGAGGATGTCAATCGACTCTGTAAGAGATAAAAACTCTCCCCCTGCCCCCTCCCCGACTGGGGAGGGGGCAGGGGGAGATACTTTCAAATTGCAGTTGAACAATTTGACAAAAAAGAGAGAGGCTCTATTCTTTTAGTGTGAGGCATACACAAGCAAGAGGCTGCGTGAATCACTTCGCGCAGCCTCCTTCATTCATTATTTATCAATCTATCGTGAGGAATTATTCCTCATCTTCGGTAGTATCCCAGTCGGCGCTGTTCCACCCTTCTTTTCCATTTGAAAGAGCGTCCGTTCCATCAGCCTTTGTTCCGCTAAGAGCAAGCATTACATCCTCATCAGCAAACAAGGTTACCACGGTGGATGCAGGGGCAATATATATCTTTTTCATATCTGTGTACATTTCTTTTACGTGGATTACTTTACAATAAATTTCTTACCATTTTGGATATAGAGACCCCCCTTCACAACTTTCACTACGCGACGACCGGTGAGATCGAACACAGGAGCAACAGTTGCTGCATCGGCTGTAGCAGCGTGGATGCCAGTTGTAGTGCCAAAGTTGAAGCTAATAGCCTGAGCTTTACCTTCACTTACCACGATGTAAGCCTTGTTGGCATTCACCGTGTTGCTTTCTGAATTGAGGAGATAGAACTTTACTTCTTCGCCTTTCTTAGCTAAGATATAAGCATTGTTTGCGGTCACGGCTGTAGCGGCAAGCGTACCCTGGAAGCCAGTTTCTTCAGCTGCCTGGTAAGCGGCAGGAGCAAAGTTGTAAGAAGAAGCAGTTGTTGCTGTGAGCAACACGGGGGTATTGGCGGGAAGCACTTCACCTGCATGCTTGTATTCAGTAAGAGTTACTTCATTGCCAGAAACAGTTCCTTTGTAAGCAGTTACGCTAGTAGGAAGAATAGCCGCATAGGGAAGTTTTACGGTAGCATAGTTTTGGCCATCATTGCTCGCTGTAAAGGTGACAGCATGACCAGTAAACTCTGCGGGCTCAAAGTACCATTCGGTAGACCAAGAGCCAGAATTGCTGCTGCCCGTTGAGTATTGATTGAAATCTGAACCATCATTTTTAATGCAGACATTTGCGGTAAACGCTCCTGCACTGACCAAGTTGAGTGCTCCAAAATTGATGCGATGGCGGGCCTGGAGATTGAATGTGTTAGCCTTCTTTCCACTATCACTGCCATGTCCATTATAAACAAAGTTGGCCTCATCTGCCAAGGAGTTGACAAACTTAAATGTGCCGTCTGCCTGCTTCTGCACGATGTACACGTCGTTTTCGTTATGTTTCAAATATGCCTTTGTACCATTAGAGAACAAGCCGTACATCTTATAAGCCTTACCATCTTCAGGAAGCTGCAGATTAGCTGTTGTTGCACTATAAGTCGTTTCGGCTGCCTTGAGTGTATTAAGGTCAGCTTCCGTAGCTCCTGTAGTTATTCCCTCTGCAGTTGTAATGGCTGCTTGCAGGTTAACACGAGCCTCACTTCCAACAGTGGGTGTACCGATACCAGTCTTAGCAAGGAGAGCCTTAGCTATAGACACTTCGTCAGCAAGAAGCACATTGTAGTCGGTTGTATAAATCACCTTTATGGTCTGACCTTCTACAGTTACAGTAGAATTGGTAGCCTGAATGGTACTTGCCGTAAATGTTTTTGTAGAAGCATCTGAAAGCACAAAGAAACCACCGTTATATACTGTAGGACAACCTGCATACGATTCGTCGTTAATGGTCACAGATGCAGTAGTCCCATTGGGAACACCCTCGAAGCTTACATTATATAATTTCTCTTCACCAGTGAGGGCTACAGCTTCAAATGTATACTGATTGGCAACGCCCTCCGCAGAGTATGTGGTGAGGAACAAAGGATTATTATCAGAGTTATAAGCTGCATTGTTCTTAGTATAGTATGTTTGATTCGTACTATGAACATTAGGCCACAAGAAGTTACCCTCTGTGTATTTTGCGCTGCTAGTAGAAGCTCCTCTGAGGTTGATAGTGGTCAAGTAATCAGCAACTACATCATTGTACACCTTACTTTGCGCACCCTTTGCTGGAGCCTTACCCATAGCACCAGTGATAGTAGCATTATTGCCTTCGAAAGAAACCTGCCAATAATACTTGGCATTATCGCCACCATCATTCATAAAGGTTACATTCTTGGCATTCTCCTCTTGGAAGAGATATTTGCCTGTTCCTACATTCTTGATTTTAAACAAGCCTGAGGCTGAGGTAGGAGTTTTCAGCGTTATAGCCGATACAGGAATAGCTCCTGAGTAGATTTTTGATACATCTGTAGACGCATTGGCGATAGCTGCTGCAGAGACCACACTATAAAGGGGGAAGCCCACCTTCTCGTTTGCTTCGCTTGTCACATCGACAGTTGCAAGCGAAGATATATATTGTGTTTTATAAGCAGATATAGCTGCAGTCACATCGTCTGATCCGACTTCTGAAATCGTCCATTTATTATCGTTATCGCTATCATGACCAACCCATTGGCCGAGCGCACTGAGACTCCAATCGGAGTTTGTACCGCGTACATTCCAACTACTTCCTTTGCCATTGCCTGGCTTAATGTTGTTGCCAGAGATGAGCCATTTGATATTGGCTTTGCTTGCATCCGAAGTCAAACCTATATTAGCATTGGCATCATTGGTGTTGATGTAGTACACATACTTCGTACGGTCGCCATAAGGTTGAATTGTGTAGTAGGTAGTTCCACCTTCTACTACGGGGGCTAAGACAAATAAGTTGGCTAAAGACAAGGTTGTAGATCCTTCTGTTGCGGCCATCAGTCCAGTTTTCGGAAACGCAGCAGCACGCTTGCTATTACCTACATTTTGGAAGGAGTACACCTTCGATACGTCATAGCTTTGAGCCGTTGCCGAGATAGCTGAAAGGCCGAGTGCTAATGACACCAACATGGTAGTTTTTCTCATAATGTTTAGGTTATATTAAATAAATCTTGATTGTTCTTCTCATGTTGTTTTCACATCTTCACAAGAAATAGATGAAAAACTTAGATGCAATATTCCAAAGTGTTATCACCTCTTTCGGTCGCAAATTTATGAAAGTAATGATAAAATCCCCCTCCCGATTTGTTAATCTTGTTTAATAGTGATAATTTTTATTCAACACTTCGGTATTTTTTTACCGAAAAATTAAAAATTAAACAATAGAAGCAGTAAAAGCTGGTTCGAAAACACTAAAGAGGTCATTGAAATGTTGTCAAAAACGAATGGTTAAGCATGAAGAAATGTGCTGAAAGAAATGGGCTAACCTGCTGATAATAAAGGTGAAAAGTATTGCATAATTCGTTGATTTTTAGTAAATTAGAAGTCTCCCAACTCTTCTGATTATGACTAAAGAAACACTCCTTATGCAATACCAATCCGAGTGCCTATCGGCTCTCAAATCAGTCGTGAATATACACAAACCTTTTGAAAAAACGTTCATGGATGCAATGAAATTATTCATGGCCATCCCTGATCGTATAAACTTCCTCCAATTGGGTAGGTATGGACGTTTTTCGGAACAGACCTACCGTAACCTTTTTGAGCATGAAACTTTCGACTGGTTTGCGTTCAACGGCTCTATCATCAGCAAGCATCTCACAGGTAAAAGAAAAGCCATCGCCATCGATCCTTCCTATATCCCCAAATCAGGCAAGAAGACACCTTGGATAGGTTACTTCTGGTCTGGTTGTGCAGGAGAGTACAAGCGTGGATTGGAAATCATGGGCATCGGTGTCATAGACATCGACAACCATGAATGCATGACTTTAGGTTCCATTCAGACACCGGATTGTAAAACCTTGGATAATATGGACAAGAACCTCGTTGACTGGTACAGCAGCTATCTTATCAGTAGAAAAGACAAGATACAGAGCATATCAAGAACGGTGGTTGCAGACGCATTCTTTTCCAAGGAAACATTCATAACGCCTATGTGTGAGAACGATTTCCATGTCATCAGCCGCTTTCGGAATGACGTAATCCTGTACTATCCGACATTGGAACAGAAAACAGGAAAACGTGGCCATCCAAAGTGGTTTGACGGAAGAATCGACTTTGCCAATCTGGATCTGACCCGGTGCAAGGAATACGAGGTGAACAAAGGAAAGCTATACGGATTGAGGGTATATGCAAAAGCTCTCAAAAGGTATGTTTCCTTAGCCATCTGGTATCCGATGGACGGGAGGACAGACAAGTGGCAGCTTTACTTCTCTACAGACGATTCGATGGATGGACGGGAGGTTCTGGATTATTACAGAACCAGGTTCCAATTGGAATTTTGAGAGATGGTAAGCAACATGCAGGAATCACCAACTGTCAGTCAACCGACTTCAGAAAGTTGGATTTTCACTTCAATGCATCGCTTGCTGCTGTCAACTTGGCCAAAGCGGCATGTAAGAGGCTCGGAATAGCCTATTCCATATCCTCTTGCAAGTCATTCATACACAATGCTTATATGCTTGAACGATTTATTTGCGTGTTTGGGATTAACCCAGACATGCAAGTTATTGACAAACTTTTCAAAGAACTCATTTTATTTACTGCCAGAGCCGCTTAGGCGTGGCTATTTTTTAACGAACTATTGAATTTATAAATTCTGACATATTGGCTGAATAAAGATTGCCATAGTTTTCAGCATTATACACCATAACATGGCTTCCGACAGTATTGATGAACAGCCGGTAATAGAGGTCGCGCATAGCCACCTCCTTGTTATCGGTTATTTGTTCGATAAAGGTGGAGGTGAAACGGTTGCTCATCCACACTTTCATCTCTGAGTTGAAGACATCAGCCTTGGATGTTTCGTCGCCGTTGGCCGCAGTGACGAACAGCATCCCGGGGATGCCCTCGCACTGCTTCATCACACCGCCCGAAAAACAAGCCTCCACCATCATGAGAAGTTTACGGTAACGCCTTTTGCGGTTCATATCCTCAAAAACAGAAGACAGTTTATCGCCTGTCATGGCGTAAGCTTCCTCATCCCAACACATGGCCCCCGGCACACCGTGTCCGCTCCAGAAAACGAACAGGTTGTCGTTCTCAGTAGATTCGATTACCGTGGGCAGTTTTTCGCTTTTTTCGCCACTGAGAATGGCAAGTATATCTTTTGTATTCAACGATGACATACGATAATCAATCTCTACATTTTCGTATACATTGTTTCCCCCGATAGTCACCTGTATGACTCCCTTGTTGGGATTTGATATATTATCGGCTATGTCATCCTCGACAATGAGAATGATACGGTCGTCGGTATATCCGGCTTGTCTGAGCTGCTGATAGATAGCGAGCACATCTGCCTGATGGCGGTAATTGGTCCATTCCTTGGAGGAAGCGACAAGGAGTGCCCAGTTGCCGGTATGTGCAGGGTAATTGAATTCTCCTGAATTGTCGAAATCCTGCATCCGGAAGGCTTTCCAGTTCCAACCGGCAAGTGTCGCATCCGTGCGGTTCCCCCCGTCGCTGGTGTTATAGTCAAGGATGATGTACTGTCCGTTGTAAACCTTGAAATTATAGTAAGTGGTGGCAAGTACATTGGTAAACACCTTGGCATCGAACCTTAAATGTCCTGACGCTCCACGGACATAGGGCGACTTTCCGGCAGCGAGCGCATCCACCACAAGCCCCATATCCTCACCTGTCCAGCTGCCCATGTTCAAGCCTTCACCCGAAACAACGGCCCTTAATGATTTCTGTAACGACAACTCCGGTCTGAACTGCTGGTACCATGCGGCATAGCCGATGAGCATAGCGGCATCGTAGAGCTGAGATTCTCCAAGAGTAGGCGTAGCATTGAAAAAGGTCCTGTAACTTACGTCAAACCCCGACTCAGGGTCGGCACCAAATGCGACTCCCTCTATGCCTTCGGCGGCATCACCGTGAATCTTGAGTACATCCGCACCGTAGGCGGTATCCGAAAACAACATCCGCGGTACACTGCGCCCGTTCAGACTTTGTGCTTTATGCGCTTCAAGCATCGGCTTCATCTCTTCTATTTCAGAGGGGATACATATCACATACTCTGCACCTGACTGCATGGCTTGGCGAGACACATCAGCTATATTGTCAGAGGTGTAAGCATAGCATCCCATGTTTTCCAAGCCCAGTTCGCGTGCTTGAAATGCGAACCAGTCAATGAACGTTTGTCCGTAACCGTCGTTCTCCTTGACCAAAAGTGCCACACTTTTACCCTCATAGTTAATCACCTTGGAGAGAAGCACCTCACATTGCGTAATGTCGGTCTCGGTCATCGCCCAAAGATAGCCTGTCGATGCGTATGCACGAACCAGTTGTTCGGCGGTGGCGAGAGTGAAGAATGTTTTGCCCACAATAGTCAGTTCCGCCGCGAGGATTGCCGCATTGGAAGAATACAGCCCGCCGATTACGGCATACACCTCGTCGTTGAATGCCAGCGACCGGGCAAGTTCCCGCACATCGGTCTTTGCCTCATCGTAGTATTCAAACTTTAACCTTATACCCGCTTCGTGGTTCTTGAATGCACGCTCAAAGTTGGTTGTAAACATTCCCAATGTCCTTTTCCAATGCACATCAAGCCCTTTCTCCATGGGAAGCACCACGGCAACAACCTTCTCTGTCCACTGCTTGTTGTCAGGAGACAGGGAAGGCTCATCGTCCGAACAGCTCCACAGACCAATCAGGCAGAGGAGCGGTGCAATAAGTTTAATAACCACTTGTTTCATAATACTCTTTCTCAAAAATCATAGCCTGAGGGCGCATTCCATTGACTAAGCTGCTGAAATCATTCACGTATCGGGGTGCGACCAGCCAGTCGGCATACCCGCTTTCAAGACCGTAAAGTTGGTTCTCCGGCATATCCCCTGTGACGACCCATTCCGTCAGATACCTGTAAATCAATTGGTCAATATGCTTAATGACCGAACCCGTAATCCGGTTGGAGAGGCTTGACTGATCGATGTCCATACCTGCAAGGTACGGTGAGACCTCAAATTCACGGGAGTAGCGGTATATACCGGCGTTGGAGCCACCTGCCACCGGAAAGATGAAGTCGTAATCAACCGCCCAATCGCTCATTTTCCGGTAAGCGAGCGAAGCCGACACATATCCCGTCCAATCATCCGCCAGATACTCCACATCGCAGTCGCTGCCATAGCCTGCAATAAAACCGTCCTTGGCTATGTTGATGGGGCTGTCGGTATTATTGGCAAGCAGCACCAGAGGTGTCATCTCAGAACATTTTCTTGCACATACTCCTGCAAGGTATGAAGCCCCGAACATCGAAATCTGGAAGGTATGGATGTTCTCGTCCTTATACTGTTTCCGGCTTTCAAAAAGCAGAATACTTTTGTTGGGTGTCAAGTCGTGTTCTGCCAGATAAAGTTCCGCCATTGGCTCATAATCACTGCTACCCAATACAAAAAGCACGGGTATGCTGCTTTGGGGACGTTCAAGCCAGTCCGCAAAAATTTTCTCAGCCTCTTGCAGGGATTCCGGGGAGTAGATATAGATGTCTATATCTCCGTTTTCCATCTTGAATCTCTGAACACCCTCAAGTATACGGTCATTATAGCTCATGTCACCCAATCCCCCCGGAGAGAAGAGAAAAACAATCTGTGGTGCCGGAGATTCCGGCTCCAACTCATCGGTATGATTACAGGATGACAACGCTCCTGTTACCAGGAACGTTGTCATTGCCAAGATAGCGCGGAAAGTATTGTGCATACTAATCAAACTTATGACCACATTCGGAGCATGTATATGGTCCGGATGCAAATGTTTTCCACTTATGACCACAATTGGGACATTTTTCAGTCCATCTTGCCGGGAAGTATTGGTCTATAGCAAGATTATCCCCGTCCATGTATTCCTCCGGAACGATTACGACTGTCATGTCCGGTTCTTTGAAATTCTTGAGAGCATTGAACGAAACGGTGTAAAAGATACTTTCGTCCGAACCGGGTGTGAGTGAGATTCTGCCGCAGTTGTCAGGGAGTTTGACAGTGCGTTGCTTTACGTCCCACTGATCGAGAATGAACTTCTCACACACTCCATGGGCAGCCTCCTTTGAGTCTGCTACCAATATAAACCGGGCAGCATCATCCTTTTTCTGATAGAGATTTCCGGCATCAGCTTGGTCGACTATTATCTTGTCGATATTCTCCAACATTTTTTCTCCAAACGGTCCTTGTGGCTCATCGTCGTTGCTGTAAGCAGTGAAAGCGAGCATTGCCATCACTGAAGCAAACATGATTGTTAAAAATTTCTTTACCATAACAAGTTGTTTTTTAATTGATTGTTACCCGTTGGCGGAATTAATTTAAGTTGATAAAGATGAGTAAAAAGTTGCACATATCGTTGATTTTTAGTAACTTAGCGACAATCAAACATTAAGTTCAAACCATCGTATGTACAACCTTTATACAAAATTCGTCAAAATACTTGAGATATGCAAGCAATTCTCTGAAAATCTCGTCAA
>OOAA01000804.1_pt1 | contig 19618 bp, 17 predicted proteins | sample 1671671 | NCBI WGS metagenome assembly OOAA01 (sample SAMN06348180, study PRJEB24527) | human gut metagenome | biome: human gut; feature: ankylosing spondylitis patient; material: feces | host: Homo sapiens | place: China | collected 2015-10 | reverse complement strand
CCTTTGCAACTTACTACAAGTGACGATACTTACGAATATTACGATAATTACGAAGTGTACGACTTGTACGACATATACAACTATTACAGTAACTGCAAAAGGCTCCCCTTCGAGGGGAGCTCCCGCGCAGCGGGTGAGGGGTGGCTACTTTAGCCGACCGCATTTGTGTGGATGCAATTACTCTGCACATGGGACACCCCTCACCCGCTGACACGGGACCGCTTACGCGGCCGGGCCCCTCTGTCGCTTTGCGGCATGCAGGGCATCAGGTCCTCGGTGCCGGGGATGATCCACGCTTTGGTGCGGCCCACCCAGTACCAATCAATATACAGGCGGTCAAACACGCCCACGATCAGCAAAATGGCGCCTAAAATGCCCTCTTTGACCAGTACATTCACACGAACCCTCCTCAAGGTTGCCACGTCAAGGTTAGCATAGCATAACTCTGCACAAAACACCAGCCCCGCAACATTTTATATACAACAAAGATCCCCCTGCCGGACGCGTTTCTGCGCAGGCAGGGGGTAAAACTTATTATAACGTAAAGGTAATCAGCTGAACATGACCACGTCCTGGGCGGGCTTTTCGGCAGGCTCCACAGACAGGGCGGTCAGCACCGGGCCGGTGGAATCAGGGGTCTGGCCCTTGTAGATGGGGTGGTACTTCACGTTGATTTTAGCGGTGATGGTGATCCAGCTGCGCTGCTCCAGCGACTTATAGTCGTCGTACTTGCAGGGCATACCCACAAACTGGATATCCTGCACACAGCAGGTCATGGCGAAGCGGCCGGGCACAAAGGCACCCTTGCCGGCCTGCGGGGTCTGGCAGACCTGGGCCAAGTATTTCACCGTCTTGCCGTCGTATTTCTTCGGGTCATCCATGCAATCCATGTACCACACGCCGAAGAACTCCTCCGGGATCTCGATGACCGGGGCATTGATGTCGAAGGGCAGCGGATCGGGGATGTCATCGTAGGCTACGCTGCCATCCTTGAACTCATAGGCGATGTCGCAGCGGCGGCTGGCCTGGCGCACCAGCTTGTGGATGAGCTGACGGCTCTCGTCGTCGTTCACGGCCTCGGCACGGTTGACCACCAGCAGCTCGCTGCCGCGCAGCTTGTCCAGCAGCAGGCTGCGCATGGAGTTGTCGCGGGCGTAGGTCAGGGCGGTGGTGCCGTCGGCGGTGGCGATGCACTGGTACACCAGCCAGTTCTCGGGCAGGGCATCCGCTAAATCCTGCAGCAGCCACATGCCGTTGTACTCGATGACCACGCGGCCTGCATCTGCTTCCTTGCCCAGCTTTGCAAGGTTCTGGGGGTTCAGTTCAGACTTATCCTCCAGCACCTTCACGGTCACGCCGGGGAAGGCGAACTTTTTCTCGTTGTACTCCTCTTCGCCCTCCTCGCAGATCAGCAGCAGGGTCTTGTCGCCGGAGTCGAAATTGGGGTCTTCAAAGGTCTCCTGAATAAACTTGGTCTTGCCGCTTTCCAGAAAGCCCACAAACAGGTAGACCGGGATCTCTTTTGCCATAATAAATGGTTGCTCCTTCTCTCAATAATGGGGTTCTCAGCAGCCGAACAGCTGGGCGATGGCGGTCTCGTTCAGCTTGGAGCCGATGACCACCAGCTTGCCGCCCACGTCTGCGCTGCGGCTGCGCACTTCCCACTCGCCGGGCACATAGTCGAACTCCAGCCAGCCGTCTGCGCCGCCGTCCACGATGCCCTTGCTGCGCAGGATCATGCCGTAATTGCCGGTATCCAGCTCGGTGAGGGCGTGCTCCACCTCGGCCTTGGTGAACTTGCGGGCCGTCTCCACGCCCCAGCTGGTGAACACTTCATCGGCGTGGTGGTCGTGATGATGATGGCCGCAGCAGCAATGACCGTCATGGTCGTGGTGATGCTCGTGCTCCTCGTGATCATGCTCGTCATGGTCATGGTGATGATGCTCATGCTCGTGCTCGTCGTCATCATCGTCATGATCGTGGTGGTGGCCGCAGCAGCAATGGTCATCATGATCGTGCTCGTCGTGGTCGTGGTGATGATGCTCGTGCTCATCCTCGTCGTCATCATCGTCATCATGGTCATGATGATGGCCGCAGCTGCACACACCGTTCTCATGGTCGTGATGATGATGCTCGTGCTCTTCTTCCTCGTCCTCGTGGGCGTGCTCTTCGTTTGCCTTGGCAGCCATGGCGATCAGCTCGGCCTTGAAGTCGTCCTTGGTGGACATGGCCTTCAGGATCTGCTCACCGGTCAGGTGATCCCATGCGGTGGTCACGATGGTGGCGGTGGGGTTCTTTTCCCGCAGCATTGCCACGGCGGCGGCGATTTTTTCCTCGCTGGCGGTCTGGGTGCGGCTGAGCAGGATGCAGCTTGCATGGCTGATCTGGTCATCGTAGAACTCGCCGAAGTTCTTCATATACATCTTGACCTTGTTCACATCGGCCACGGTGACAAAGCTGTTCAGCTGCACGTCCAGATGCTCAGCCACGCCCTCCACGGCGCGGGTCACATCACTCAGCTTGCCAACGCCCGAGGGCTCGATGACGATGCGGTCGGGGTGGTACTGCTCCACCACCTGCTGCAGAGCGGTGCGGAAATCGCCCACCAGAGAGCAGCAGATGCAGCCTGCGTTCAGCTCGTTGATCTGAATGCCGCTTTCCTTCAGGAAACCGCCGTCAATGCCGATCTCGCCGAACTCGTTCTCGATCAGCACCACCTGCTGGCCTGCAAAGGCCTCGGTGATCAGCTTTTTGATCAGAGTGGTTTTGCCGGCGCCAAGGAAGCCGGAGAAGATATCGATTTTAGTCATGTTCCAAATGCCTCTTTCTTTTTATCGCAATATTCGCAATTGTTAGCGCAAAGGGCCGCAGAGTGCTGACCCAAAAATACTACACCTCTATTATAACAAGGCTGTCAATGGAAAACCGGCCTTTTTCAAGAAAAAATTGTAACTTTTTTTGCAAATTGACGGCGTTTTGGGGGGAGTTTTGCCCCCGCATTGCATTCTTCCCCGCAGAATGATACAATAGCAGCAGCAAACCATCGCCGCCGGACGTTTTTCCGGCAAATGACAGAAAGAGGGCTTTTGTTATGAGTATGAACACAGTTCCCGAGCGTCTGGCCGCGCTGCGTGCCGCTATGCAGGCAAACGGCGTGGACGTCTATCTGATCCCGGTGGGCGACCCGCATTCCAGCGAGTATCTGCCCGACCACTACACCTCCCTGACCTACTTCTCCGGCTTCCACGGTGAGAACTCCAACTTTGTGGTCACCATGACCGAGAGCGCCGTCTGGGCAGACGGCCGGTACTTTGTGCAGGCAGAAAAGGAGATCGCCGGCACCGAGATCCAACTGATGCGCATGGGCGAGCCGGGCGTGCCCACCGCCGAGGAATACTGCGGCAAGGTGCTGCCCGAGGGCGGCACGCTGGGTCTGTGCGGCCTGACCGCCAACTGTGCACTGGTCAACAACCTGAAAAAGGAACTGGAGCCCAAGCACGGCAGCATCAAGACCCTGTTCTTGGAGGACGAGCTGTGGGTGGAGGGCCGCCCTGCCCGTCCGGCTACCCCGGCATGGATCCTGCCCAAGGAGTACGCAGGCTTCTCCCCGGCGGAAAAGCTGGAGCAGCTGCGCGGCAAACTGAAGGAGCAGGGCTGCACCGCCCAGCTGGTGGGCAAGCTGGATAATCTGGCTTGGCTTCTGAACCTGCGCGCCATGGATATCGAGTGCACCCCCTACGCCATGGCCTACTGCTACGTTACCCCCAGCCGCGCCGTGCTGTTCATCGATCAGGCGCGGGTCACCCCGGAGGCTAAGGCAGAGCTGGAGGCCAACGGCGTGACGCTGGCCGACTACGACAGCATTCTGGACGGGATGGCCGCCGAGACTGAGCCGCAGACCGTGCTGGCAGAGAGCGCTACCGTGAACTACGCCGTGTATCAGGTGCTGGAAAACAACCCCGCCCTGACCGTGAAGGACGCCGCCGACCCCCTGCTGGCCATGAAGGGCGTGAAGAACGAGGTGGAGCTGGCACACCTGCGCGAGTCCCATCTGCGGGACGCCGTGGCCATGGTGCGCTTCCAGATCGAACTGGAGAACCGTCTGGCTTCCGGCGAACAGCTGACCGAGCTGACCGTGGACGAGATCCTGCACAAGTACCGCAGCGCAGACGATAAGTTCCTTGTGGAGAGCTTTGGCACCATTGCAGCCTACGGCGGCAATGCAGCCATGATGCACTACCACGCCACTCCGGAGGATCACGCCGTTCTGCAGCGCAAGGGCTTTTTGCTGGTGGACAGCGGCGCTACCTATCTGGACGGCACCACTGACATCACCCGCACCTACCCGCTGGGCGAACTGACCGAGGACGAGCGGCTGTTCTATACCTGGACGCTGCAGTGCCACATCGACATCGCCAAGGCCGTCTGGCTGGATTACTGCGACTGCCACATGCTGGACACCATCGCCCGCGAGCCGCTGTGGCGTCACCTCATCAACTACCGCTGCGGCACCGGCCACAGCGTCAGCTTTGTGGGCAACGTCCATGAGGGTCCCCACGCTTTGAACGGGCGCAACACCACCCTGATGCGCCCGGGCATGATCGTCACCGACGAGCCCGGCGTGTACGAGGCCGGCGAGGTGGGCATCCGCATCGAGAACGAGATCGAGTGCTACCATAAGGCCGACAACCAGTACGGTACCTTCCTTGCCTTCCGTCCCCTCACCTTTGTGCCCATCGCTACTTCTCCCATCGTACCCGGCGTGCTGGACAAGGAGCAGGTCGCTTGGCTGAACGATTACCACCGCAAGGTGTTTGAGCAGCTGGCACCCCGCCTGACCGAGGACGAGCGCGCATGGCTGGCCGAGAAGTGCGCTGCCATCGGCTGCTAATGCTAAAAAGAACAAAAGTCAGCTGCCGCTTGCCGTCCTGACTCTTGCCGTAAAAAATGCAATTCCGGGCAGACCGCAGTCTGCCCGGAATTGCTTGATTTAAGATGATTTTTCCGCTGATGATGGCCAGAGCAACGCGGAGGCCATTCCAAATCGTCTACCCTGCAAAGGAAACCAAACCATGATCTTTCACATTGCGATCTGCAGCCCGGACGGAGCGCTGCGCAGCAGGCTGGAGCACCAGTGCATGGAGTTCTTCGCCCGGCGGGAGGACGCCTGCATCGTGGAGCAGCTGCAAAGCCCGGAAGCGCTTTTGCAGCAGGATGCCGCCGGGCTGCGGTACGAGCTGTACCTCATCGAGCTTGCGGCGGTAGCCCGGCCCGAGGGGCTTACGGCGGCGGCAGAGCTGCGCCGCCGGGGCCGCCGCGCGCCGCTGGCCTTTGTGGCCCGCACCCCGGCGCACGCATACAGCGCCTACCGGGTGGACGCCATGCAGTATCTGCTGCAGCCGGTGCACCAGCCGGAAGTTTCTGCCCTGCTCAAGCGGGCGGTGGAGCCGGAATACGGCCCCACCCTTACCGTGACCACCGCGGACGGCGTGCGGGCGCTGACCTATGCCGAAATTGAATATCTGGAATGCACCCATCATATCGTGCACTTCCACCTGACCACCGGGGAGGATGTGGCCTCCCTCTCGCTGCGGGTGCCCTTTTCTGCTGTGGCACAGCCGCTATTGGCGGACGGCCGCTTTGTGCAGCCGCACCGCTCCTATGTGGTCAATCTGGAAGCAGTACAGCTGCTGTCCCCCGGCGAGGTACGGATGCGCAGCGGGGCGCGCATCCCCATCCCCCGCGGGCGGGAAGCCGCCGTCCGGGAGGCTTTCTGCGCCCGGGTAGGGTAAAAAGTAAAAAGTCGCTGCACATTCGTGCAGCGACTTTTTTGCTTAACGATTTATTCTTCCTTATGCCGGGGCTTTTTGCGGCGGGCGTGCTTTTGGGGCTTGCGGCGGGGCTTTTTGCGGGAGGGCTCGGGCTGGACAGAGGCATCGTTCAGGCGGGACATCGCATCCAGCAAAGCGCCCTGCAGGCTGTCCGAGGGTACCCCGCTCTCCGAAAAGGCGAACAGGAATTTGTAGATCTGGGGCTGCAGCTCCTCGTACAGCCCAAGGCGGGTGTACACCTCCTTGAACAGCTGAAAAATCTGTGTCTTGTTCTCTACGATGCCGCGCAGGTCGATCTGGGTATGACAGAGGCTTTTGGGGTTCTGGATATAATGATATCCGGCCTCGGGGATGGAAACGAACACCTCCGCGTGTTCCAGATACCCCATGTTGAAGATCAGATCCTCCGCCCAGTGCACATCGGGCGCAAAGCCCAGCTGATTTTGCGCAATGATCTCCCGGCGGTAGAGCTTGTTCCACAGCACGCCGTAGTAAAAGGAGGCGGGCTGCTGCATCAGGCGGCGGGCGTAGTCCTCCCGGCTGTAAATGCCCTCCGGCAGAAAGCTATATTTGCGCACCTCAGTTTTCGGCGTTTCCGGTTCGATGCCCAGCGAAGTTTGCAGTGTCTCGAGGAAGTAACCAGTCTTGGTGGAATTTGAAGGAATCACCATCCAGTATGGGGCGATTACAAGGTCTGCGCTGTGCTGCAAAGCAGCCTGCACAAGGTTCTGGGTGTAATCGGGATCCAGTGCGTCATCACTGTCCGCAAACTGGATATAGTCGCCGTGTGCAAGGACAAGCCCGGCATTCCGCGTGCAGGAAACGCCCTCGTTTTCCTTGTCCACCACCACGATGCGTGGATCCTTTGCCCGGAACTGCTCACAAATGGCAAGGCTGTCATCCGTAGAGCCATCGTTCAGCACGATGATCTCCAGCTCCTGATAGGTCTGGCCGCAAATACTTTCCAGACAGCGGGAAAGCCCCTTCTGGGCGTTGTATACGGGCACAATGATGCTGACGAGGGGGTTCGTCATGGCAGGGCCTCCTTTTTTGACGACAGAATTTGAGTATTATTATTATCATACTCCTGCGGCACCCGGATTACAAGAGCGCCGCACTGTGGCAGTTTTGTGAAACCTTACGCCTGCGCCCAGTCCAGTGCAGTCCAGTCCGGCAGGAACTGGTCGCAGATGCGGCGCAAAGCGGGGGCATCGGCGGCGCTGGTGGTGTCCTGAATGCCCACCAGATAGAAGCCGGCGTCATGGGCGGTCTGGGCGGCATAAAGGGCGTCCTCGCACACAGCGCACCCGGCGGGGCTTGTGCCGCCAAGACGGTGCAGCGCCTCCATAAAGGGGGCGGGGCTGCTCTTGCTCATAGCACCCCGCGCCTCGATGTAGAAATCAAAGTATTCGTCGATGCCAAGGCGGGTCAGCACGGTGCGGCACTGGCTGCTCCATGTGTTGGAGCAAATGCACATCCGTGCGCCCTCGGCCCGCAGCCGGGCAAGGGTGTCCCGCACGCCGGGCTTCAGTTCCACCTTCTCGTACAATTGGGCGATCACCTCGCGCATCACGTCCAGATAGCCGTTCCTGTCCAGCGGCAGCGCATACTCCCGGATGAGGTACTGTGCGCCGTCCTCCATGCCCATGGTCAGCAGGGTCTCGTGCAGGTCTGCCTTCGGGGTTCGGCCAAAGCGTGCCAGCAGCGCCTCCGGGGCGCCCTCCCATACCACCACCATGCTGTCGGTCAGGGTGCCGTCCATATCAAAGATCCATTGTTTGCAGTGCATACGTTCCTCCTGTTGTGCGCCCTCCGGGCCGCTTTTATACTCATCTCCGGTTAGTATAGCACGAAACTTTCACAGGAAAAAGGCATGATCTCTGAAAATTCGGGAGAATTTTACCTGAAAGTATGGTATAATTATAACAATTTTAGAAAATACCGGGAACGTGCACGGGAGGGCTTGATATGGAACGCAGAGAACCCACGCAAAAGGCGCTGGTGCTGGCAGGCGGCGGTGCGCGCGGCAGCTATCAGGTAGGCGTCTGGCGGGCTTTGATGGAGCTGGACTGGCACCCGCAGATCATTACCGGCACCAGCGTGGGCGGGCTGAACGGCGCCATGTTCGTGCTGGACCTGTACGAGACTGCCCGGGATATGTGGCTGACCATCCGCAGTCGGGATGTGATGGAGCTGCCGAAGGAAAACGCAGACCTTTCCGCCCTGCACCAGTTTCTGCGCCGGGTGGTAAAGGAAGGCGGCATGGATGTGACCCCGCTGGAGGAGATCGTGGAGCGTGTGCTGGACGAGGACGCGCTGCGGGCAGCGCCCATCCGGTTCGGCATCGTGACGGTGGAGCAGCGCGGGCTGCGCCCCCGGGAGCTGACGCTGGAGGATATCCCCGCCGGGCAGGTGCGGGACTACCTGATGGCTTCGGCGGCCTGCTTCCCCGCATTGCGGGCGCGGCAGATCGACGGGGTAAAGTTTCTGGACGGCGGGTACAGCGATAATATGCCCACCGGCCTTGCCAAGACCATGGGCGCAGAGGAGCTGGTCTGTGTGGACCTGGAGGGCGTGGGCATCACCCGCCCGAACCTGACCGGCCTGCCCACCACCATGATCCGCAGCTACTGGGAGCTGGGCGATATCCTGCACTTCGACCCCGACACCGCCAAGCGCAATATGGAGCTGGGCTACTACGACACCCTGCGCGCCTTTGGACGCATCCGGGGCTGTGCCTACGCGGTGGACAGCGGTGCGGACAGCAGCGCCGATGCCGAAGCCTTCCGCGCAGCCTTTGACGCCGTGCAGAAGGAGGTGCGGGAGAAGTACCCCGTCACCCTTACCGCCGATGCCGCTTTACTGCTGGCACGGATGAAGGACGCCCAGCTTGCCCCGCTGGAAGCCGCCGCTGAGGACGCCGGAGTAGACCCCACCCGCTTTTACACCACCCGGACGCTGGCCGAGGCGTTTCTGGCGGCGTGCGACAAGGACCGTATGGAAAGCTTTGCCCCGCTGTTTACGGGCAGCAGCACCGCCGGGCAGGCAGCGCTGGCCGCTTTGCTGCCCAATACATTCTTACAGGCGCTGGTGTGGCGCACTTTGACCACATCGGCTTTGCCGGAGGTGACAGAAGATGAAGGTTTATAAAGGCGTATCCGCATCCCCTGGGCTGGTGCTGGGTCAGGTGAGCCGACTGGAACATCATGTGGAGACCTTCAGCCACGGCCCTTTCAACCCGGAGCGGGAGCTGCGGCTGCTGGCAAATGCCGTGCACACGGCGCAGAATGAACTGGACTCCATGGCGGAGCGCGCCGCCCCCACCGAACAGGCCATCTTTTTGTTCCAGAGCATGATGTTGGACGATGAGGGCATGATGAACGAGGTGCGCTTTTGCATCAATGCGGGCATCAGCGCCTCGGCGGCGATGCATCAGGTGGGGCAGCGCTACGCCGACCAGCTTGCCAACATGAAGGATAACCCCTATATGCAGCTGCGCAGCGTGGATATTCTGGACGCCACCCGCCGGGTTATCAACATCCTGACCAACCGCCCCCGGGTGTGGCTGGCGCTGGATCATCCGGTGATCCTTGCCGCCGACCGGCTGATGCCCACCGACCTGTTCAGTGTGCCCTCCGGCATGATCTTAGGCGTCATCACCGCAGAGGGCAGCGGCCAGAGCCATGCCGCCATCATTGCCCGGGCAATGAACATCCCGGGCATCGTGCAGGTGGGCAAGGATTTTCTGGACGACTGCGACGGCCGCACCGTCATTCTGGACGCAACCAACGGCAACTGCATCCTTGACCCGGATGCCGTCGCCCGCCAGCAGGCGGAGGCCAGCATCTGCCAGCTCCAGCGCGAGGACGCGGAGATGAAGCAGCTGCACAGCCTGCCGGACGAAACGCGGGACGGCGAACCCTTTGAGCTGCTGGCCAACTGCTTCGGCCCGGAGGATATCGACACCGCCATGCAGTCCGGCGCAAAGGGCGTTGGGCTGCTGCGCAGCGGCTACATGATGCTGCCCGGGCGCATTCTGGACGAGCAGGAGCAGTATTTCTTCTATTGCTCTTGTCTGGCAGCCGCAAACGGCTGCCCGGTGACCGTGCGCACCTTCGACTTTGGCTCCGACCGCACCGTGGCCGATGCCAATCAGGGGCCGCAGTCCTCCAAGCTCGGCCTGCGCGGCATCCGCAACAGCCTGCGCCAGCCCCAGCAGTTCCAGACCCAGATCTGCGCCTTGCTGCGCGCCGCTGCCCGGGGGCCGCTGCGGGTGATGTTCCCCATGGTGACCGATGTAGAGGACTGGGACGCCGCCATGAGCATCGTGGAGCACTGCCGCCAGAGCCTGCGGGAGCGGGGCGTGCCCTTTAACGAGAACACCCAGTTCGGCGTGATGCTGAGCATCCCCGCCGCCTGCCTGACCGTGGAGGACTTTGTAGCCCACGGCTGCGATTTTCTGGTCATCGGCACCAACGACCTGACCCAGTACACCCACGCCGCCGACCGGGAGCTTGCCAGCGCGGAGCACTACTACCGCCCCGCCAGCCCGGCCATGAAAAAGTTGATCACCATGGTGATGGATGCCGCCAGCGCGCACCACGTCCCGGTGACCATCTGCGGCCTTGCCGTGGGCAACCCTGCCAACACGGCGCAGTATCTGCACCTCGGTCTGCGCAGCTTCTCGGTAAGCCCGCAAAACCTGCTCAAGGTAAAACAGGCTCTGCTGGACACCGATGCCCACCCGGATGCAGGGGAAAACGCCTGAAAATGCTTTACAAAACGTAATATAACGCAAAATAATAAGAGGCTGTTGCACAAAATCCTGTGCAGCAGCCTCTTATTGCTTATTACTCCAGATTCCCGGTCAGGGTCATGACGGCGGAGAGCACCGCCAGCGGGGCGGTCTCGCACCGGAGGATGCGGGGGCCAAGGCCCACCGTTTTTGCCCCGGCCTTAGCGGCCATTTCGGCCTCCTCGGCGGCAAAGCCGCCCTCGGCGCCGGTCACGATGGCAAGGCGCAGCTTTTGCCCGTCGGCGGGCTTTGCATCAGCCAGCAGCTGGCGCAGGGGTGCGCCGCCGCACTCGTAGCAGAACAGCACCAGATCGTACTGGGCAAAGCTGCGGCACACCGCCCCAAAGTTCGGCAGCGGCAGGGCTACGTCCGGCAGAACGCCCCGGCCGCACTGCTTGGCGGCTTCCAGCGCAATGCGGTTGTAGCGCTCGTTCTTCTGCTCCTCCTTTTTGGGTGCAGCCACGCAGTAGCGGCTGAAGAAGGGTACGATGTGGGCAGCGCCCAGCTCCACCCCGTGCTTGATGATCTGTTCCAGTTTGTCCTGCTTGGGGTAACCCGCCAGCAACGTCACCTCCACGGTGGGCTCGGCAGCGCTGGGGTAGCCCGGCTCTACGGCAAAATCCACCCTGTCCTCCCCAAAGCCGGTGATGGTGGCGGTGTACTCTACGGCGTTGCCGTCGCAGAGGATGACGGTATCCCCCGGCTTTGCCCGCATCACCCGGGCAAGGTGATGGGCGTCCGCACCCCGCAGGGTGGCGGTGCCGTCAGAGATCTCAGTGGTAAAGTAGCGGTGCGGCATACTGTGCGCTCCTTCTTATAATATTTGAATCTCAGGCCTTTTTGCAGACGATGCACTCCCAGCCGCGCTTTTCCTTGACCTCCACGACGGACAGACCGGCTTTTTCCAGCCCAGCGATCACCTCGTCCTTGCGGCTGTCGATAATGCCGCTGGCAATAAAGGTGGCACCCTCGGCCATCAGGCCGGGCACGGCGGGCGCAAGGCTGAGGATGGCGTTGGCCACGATGTTGGCGGTGATGATATCATAAGTGCCGCTGGCCTTATCGGACAGGTCGCCCACCAGCACGGTGAGCTTGTCCTGCACGCCGTTCAGCGCAGCGTTCTCCCCGGCGGTACGCACCGCCACGGGGTCGATGTCCACACCCTCGGCGCTGGCAGCGCCCAGCTTGAGGGCGGCAATGGCAAGGATGCCGCTGCCGGTGCCGATATCCAGCACCCGCTCGCCGCCGCGCACCTGCTCGTCCAGCGCCTCAAGGCAGAGGCTGGTGGTCTCGTGACCGCCGGTGCCAAAGGCAAGGCCGGGGTCAAGGATCAGCTTGACCCGGTCGGTGTCGTACTGCTGCCACGAGGGCACCACAGCCAGACGGCTGCCGATCTCCATGGGGTGATAATATTTGCGCCAGCCGTTCTGCCAGTCCTCCTGCTCCACGCCCTCGGTCTCCACGGTGTAGGGGATGCCGGCGGCTTCCATGCGGGCAGCGATGAGCGCCAGCGTCTCCACCTGAGAAGCGCCCGGCTCCAAATACAGATGGATGATCACGGTATCCCGGGGCTTGTCCAGCAGCTCCTGCTCGATCAGGTCCACATGGGCGATCTCGGCCACCTGCTGCTCGATGTCGCTGTAATCCTCGATGTAGATGCCGCCCTCGGCGATCAGGGTGGCAACGGCTTCGGCGTTTTCGGCATCAGCCTTGGCCACGGTCAGGCGGATATCGGTCCATTCCATAGTACAAGTCTCCTTTTATCTGCTTGCCCTTCCGGCAGCGCCGGAGGGAAAAAATTCTGTCACCTGTATAGTACCCGATTCTGCGCCCGGATGCAAGCCCCTCGGCAAAACCGGCGGCGCTGGTACAATGTTTGCACAGATTGACTTTCGGTAAAACATCCGGTATGCTATACTGGACAGGAAAAAATATGATGCTGCGCAAAGCGGCGTCGGAAAGGGATCTTTATCGTATGTGTACCAAAACCTTCACATGGCGGCTGCTCACCGGCCCTGAGCTGACCGAGGTATATCTGAACGAGATGCGCCGGGATTTCCCCGCCGGGGAGCTGAAGCCTTTGAGCATGATCCTGACCAGCGAAGCGGAGGGCACCGCCCACACATGGGGCGTGTTTGACGGCGACACGCTGGCGGCTTATCTTTTGATGGTGCGGCCGGAGGGCTGCCGGGTGAGCCAGCTGGATTATTTTGCCGTAGTGCCTGCCTACCGCGCCCACGGCATCGGGGCACAGCTGCTGGCACAGCTGCCCGCCCAGGAGGGCGATGCCGAAGCGATCCTTATTGAAGCCGAAATGCCGGAAAAGGCTGAGGACGCCGCTATGGCTGTGCGGCGTCTGGGCTTCTACGCCCGCTGCGGCGCATGGGATACCCACTACACCGAGCATCTTTTTGACGCATGGTTCCGCATTCTGGTGCTGGACTGCCCGGGCTGCGCCTCCCTTGCCCCAGAGGCTGTGGTAGAGGCACTGGCCGACTGCTACCGCCGCACCATCAGCCCCACCCAGTGGCAAAAGCACGTTCAGTTCTTTGCCCCGGACGGCAGTGTGTGCGGGTAACCAAACCATCAGATGCGCGAGGGCGCGGAGGGAGCTGCCATGAGTGAATTTTCACACCTGAAAAACAAGCTGCTGGCCGAGCAGGTGGAGGACCAGATCTACCATTATATTCTGGACGAAGCGCTGGAGCCGGGCGCAAAGCTGCCCAACGAGTTTGCGCTGGGCGAAAAGTTTCGGGTGGGGCGCAGCACCATCCGCGAGGCGGTCAAGCTGCTGTCCAGTAAGGGCATCGTGGAGGTGCGGCAGGGCTCCGGCACCTATGTGGTGACCACGGTCAAGGGCCTTTCCGACCCGCTGAACCTGCGCAGCGTGCAGGACAAGAATGCGCTGGCTTTTGATCTGGTAAACGTCCGTCTGCTGCTGGAGCCGGGCATTGCGGAGATGGCGGCGCAGAACGCCACCCCGGAGGATATTGAGCGACTGCGGCGGCTCTGCGAGCGGGTGGAGACCAAGATCCACGAGGGCGACCGCTACATCGAGGATGACATCGCTTTTCACACCTGCATCGCCGAAAGCAGCAAAAATCTGGTGGTGGGGCAGCTGATTCCGGTCATCGATACAGCGGTGATGATGTTCGTGAACGTCACCCACAAAAAACTCATCGACGAGACCATCATGACCCACCGCATGATTACCGAAGCCATTGCCAACCACGACCCCATCGGTGCAAAGGCTGCCATGGTGATGCACCTGAACTTCAACCGCAGCTACATCAAAAAGGTCTACGACGGCGAGGACCCGGATGACGGCACCATCGGCATGGCGGCGTATGTCAATTGATACACAAAACTGATTGAAAATGCGCTCCGCTTTGCTCTGCGCATAATCAGCGGAAAAATATTTTTTATAGAGCAATGCCGGAGCGTCTGCGGACGCTCCGGCATTGCATTTTCACGGGTGGGGTCGTGAAGGGAAGCGGCAGCTGCAGCGCCGCTTTCTACGAAAGCGCGGCGCTGCCGGAAAGGCTTTGACTGAGAGGGTCCTTTCCAAAGTCGTCAGATGACTTTTTCTTCTCTTTTTTCTCAAAAGCCGCTTTGACGGCTGATTTTGGGCAAAATTCGCCCAGATTTGGGCAGTGTGCATGATGTATCCCAGAGTTTTTGCACAAAAAGTAGGACATGCCCGTGACAACTTGCAAAGAGACGTCTGCGGATTTACAATAAAGCCACAAAAAGGTCCCGCAGAAAAAGGACGGAAGCAAGCAGTATTTGGAGGTAATGAATATGGAGTTGCGTTCACAGGAAGTCCGCACTTTAGCACCCGAGAACGACCCCCTGAAAATGGGTATGGGCTGGAAGGTCGAGGACCTTTCCAAGCCCCAGATCATGGTGGAGAGCACCTTCGGCGACAGCCACCCCGGCAGCGCCCATCTGGATCAGTTCGTCAAGGAGGCTGTGCAGGCGGTCAACGACAACGGCGGCAAGGCTGCCCGCTACTTTGCCACCGATATGTGCGACGGCATCGCACAGGGTCATGACGGCATCAACTACTCGCTGCCCCACCGTGACGCCATCGTCAATCTGGTGGAGGCACAGGCAAACGCCAGCGTCTACGACGGCGGCGTGTTCATCGCCAGCTGCGACAAATCTGTGCCCGCCATGCTCATGAGCATCGGCCGTTTGAAGGACATGAGCGCCATCGTGGTCACCGGCGGCGTCATGGAAGCCCACACCCTGCCCAAGGAGTATGTGGTCAACGACCCCGCCTGCGCCATCAACGAGCTGCTGACGCTGGAGCAGATTGGCAAGTTTGACGCATGGGAAAAGACCGGCGTCATCCCCAACAGCCAGCTGGATTACTACAAACACAACGCCTGCCCCAGCTGCGGCGCCTGCTCCTTTATGGGCACCGCCTCCACCATGCAGATCATGGCCGAGGCACTGGGCCTGATGCTGCCGGGCACCGCCCTGATGCCCGCCACCGCCCCGGAGCTGAAGCAGGCCGCCTACGATGCCGGCAAGCAGCTGATGGAGCTGGTCAAGAAGGGCATCACCGCCAAGGACATCGTGACCAAGAAGAGCTTTGAGAACGCCATCATGGTGCACGCCGCCATCTCCGGCTCCACCAACGCCACCATGCACCTGCCCGCCATCGCCCACGAGTTCGGCATTGAGATCGACGCCGACACCTTTGACCGGATGCACCGTGGCGCACACTACCTGCTGAACATCCGTCCCTCCGGCGACTGGCCCGCACAGTACTTCTACTACGCAGGCGGCGTGCCCCGGGTGATGGAGGAGATCAAGTCCATGCTGCATCTGGACGTGATGACCGTCACCGGCAAGACGCTGGGCGAGAATCTGGAGGAGCTGAAGAAGAACGGCTTCTACCAGCACTGCGATGCCATTCTGGCGGAAAAGACCGCCGGTTTTGCCCGCCCGGTCAGCCGCGAGGACATCATCCACAGCTTTGATCACGCCAAGGGTACGGACGGCAGCATTGCCATCCTGAAGGGCAACCTTGCCCCGGAGGGCTGCGTCATCAAGCACACCGCCTGCCCCAAGAATATGTTTGAAGCTACCCTGCGCGCCAAGCCCTACGACAGTGAGGAGGCGTGCATCTCCGCTGTGCTGCACGGCGAGGTGAAGCCCGGCGACGCCATCTTCATCCGGTACGAGGGCCCCCGCGGCAGCGGTATGCCCGAGATGTTCTACACCGGCGAGGCCATCTGCGCCGACCCGAAGCTGGCTTCCAGCGTAGCGCTGATCACCGACGGACGCTTCTCCGGCGCAAGCCGCGGCCCGGTCATCGGCCATGTCAGCCCGGAAGCTGCGGTGGGCGGCCCCATCGCACTGGTGGAGCAGGATGACCTGATCCAGATCGACGTGCATAACCGCAAGCTGGCCATCGTGGGCGTGAAGGGCGAGCCCAAGACCCCCGAAGAGATGGACGCCATCCTTGCCGAGCGCCGCGCCAACTGGAAGCCCAAGGCTCCCAAGTACACCAAGGGTCTGCTGAAACTCTACTCTCAGCACGCCGTCAGCCCCATGAAGGGTGCATACATGGAGTAAACTGCTCCGCACAAACAACAGAAAGTAAACTGTCCGGCGGGTTTTGCCGGACGGCTTGGATAAGTGTAACCAAAAATCACGAAACGGAGGAAATTTCTATGACAGCAGTTGCAACGCCCGATGCGGCACGGCTGGTTTTTGCTGCCGTGGCAGGCCTGATCCTATTGCTCATTCTCATTATCAAGTTCAAGGTACACGCCATGATCTCCATCCTGATCGGTGCGGTAGGCATCGGCCTGATGGCCGGTATGCCCCTGTCCGACATCATCGGCTCGGTGAACGAGGGCATCGGCAACACCTTAAAGGGCATCGCTCTTCTGGTGGGTCTGGGCTCCATGTTCGGCGCCATTCTGGAAGAATCCGGCGGCGCACAGACCTTGGCTGTGACCATGGTGCGGAAGTTCGGTGACGAAAAGGCCGCGTGGGCACTGGGCATCACGGGTCTGGTGGTGGCCATGCCGGTGTTCTTTGATGCAGGACTTATCATCCTCATCCCGCTGGCCTTCTCTCTGGCAAAGCGCACCAAGCGCTCTGTACTGTACTACGTCATCCCCCTGCTGGCCGGTCTGGCGGTCGGCCACGCCTTCATCCCGCCCACGCCGGGTCCCGTTCTGGTGGCTACCATGCTGGGCGTTGACCTTGGCTGGGTCATCCTCGTCGGCATCTTCTGCGGCATCTTTGCCATGATCGCCGCCGGTCCCATCTGGGGCAGCATCTGCGGCAAAAAGTACATGGTTGAAGTCCCCGAGCACGTTGCACAGCAGGCAGACATTGACGAGAGCAAGCTGCCCAAGTTTGGCACCATCGTGGGCATCATCATGATCCCGCTGCTGCTCATCATCGCAAACTCCGTGGCAAAGGTAGTGCCCGCACTGGCAGGCATCCAGCCCGTTCTGGCCTTCCTCGGCGAGCCCTTCATGGCGCTGCTGCTGGCTACCATCGCTGCTATGTACCTGCTGGGCACCCGCCACGGCTACACTAACGCCCAGCTGGAAAAGATCATGACCAAGTCTCTGGAGCCCACCGGTATGATCCTGCTGGTCACTGCCTGCGGCGGCGTGCTGCGCTATATGCTGCAGAACTCCGGTCTGGGCGATGTCATCGGCAACGCCGTGGCAAACGCCAGCCTGCCGCTGGTGCTGGTGGCCTTCATCGTGGCTGCTCTGGTGCGTATCTCGGTGGGTTCCGCTACCGTGGCTATGACCATGGCAGCCGGCATCATCTCCGCCATGCCCGGCCTCAGCGCGCTGAGCCCGCTGTACCTCGCCTGTGTCACCGCTGCCATTGCAGGCGGTTCCACCGTCTGCTCCCACTTCAACGACTCCGGCTTCTGGCTGGTGAAGAGCCTTGTGGGCATGGACGAAAAAACCACCCTCAAGACCTGGACCATCATGGAAACGCTGGTCGGCGGCGTGGGCTTCCTGGTAGCCCTCATCATCTCCTTCTTTGCCTGAGCGCCTGTCCGGGGCCTGCACCCCGGGATAAGCGTTGGGAGATTTCCTTATTCATTTATCTCGTTACCTCCTTCAAAAACAGCCGCTCCGGGTGCGCCCGGAGCGGCTGTTTTTTGCGCCTGCGTGACCCGGTCACGGAAAAGCGGGCGGCGTATGGGGTATACTGATGCTGTTAGTAAAACACAACACCCATTCAGGAGGGAAAAAATATGGCAGTCATCAACATTACCAAGGAAAACTTTGCACAGGAAGTGCTCCACAGCGAAAAGCCCGTACTGCTGGACTTCTGGGCCAGCTGGTGCGGTCCCTGCCGGATGCTGAGCCCCGTGGTGGACGAAGTAGCCGAAGAGCGCACCGATGTAAAGGTGGGCAAGGTGAACGTGGACGAGCAGCCGGATCTGGCGGCGCAGTTCGGGGTAATGAGCATCCCCACCCTGCTGGTATTCGAGCAGGGCAAGCTGGTGCGTCAGGCTGTGGGCGCCCGCCCCAAGGCCGGTGTGCTGGAGCTGCTGGGCTGAATTATCGTTTTGAATGTGGGACAGCGGAACACCTGCGGGCGTTCCGCTGTCTCTTTTTTACGGAAATGGTTGGCATCAATTCAAAAAAATCATCCACGCTTCTACAAATGGAATCACAAAACCGAAGCAAAAGAAAAACAAAAGATCCAGCACAACTTTCATCCATCTGGCAGAACGTGTACCGAAGGACATGGCATGAATGATAAAAAGATTGATCTCACCCCAGCGGCGATAATAGCCTGTCTGTTCAAAGCTGTTCCAGATTTCCAGCGATAAAAATTCAATGCCTGCGCACAACGGGAAAATGAGGAAAGAAGGCATCCAGCCGTCTGCCCGAAAAGAGCCATCGCCAAGACCATACCAGTGCACAGCAATAGTGCCGGGGCAAGCCAAAACGCCCCATAAGGCAAGCGCAATGCTCAGCCCAAGCAGGGCGGTGCGCACAGAATGCCAATCTACGATGTGCTGTCGGCGCAGCATGGTAAAGAAATCTTCCAGCGGGATGGTCGGTGCTGCATCGGCTTCTTCTGGGGCACGGCAGTGCATAAGGTCGGCAAGGGTCAGCCCCAGCGCATCTGCCAGCGGTTCCAGTGTGTTGATATCTGGCAGACCGATGCCCCGCTCCCAGCGGCTGACAGCCTTGTCGGTAACGTGCAGCTGTTCAGCCAGCTCAGCCTGTGTCAGCCCCTGCGCTTTGCGCATCCGGCTCAGATAATTTCCGAAGGTTCTGGCATCCATTTTATCAACTCCCTTGGAAAAAGCATAGCATAAGGCCGCGCAAAACGCAATCGACGCTTTGTTTACCCGGGCAAAAAGTGTTTGGATAGCTTGAATGCAAACAACAAAGCGCCCGCCCTATGGTTCGAGCAGAACCACGGGGCGGGCGCTTATTTTATATGGAGTTCAGAAGAAAAATGCGGGATTCAGCTTACAGCTGGGGGCCTGCGGAGACCAGAGCCTTGCCGTGCTCGTTGCCCTCGTACTTGGCGAAGTTCTTCACGAAGCGGCCGGCCAGATCCTTTGCCTTCTCTTCCCACTGAGCGGCATCTGCGTAGGTGTCGCGGGGATCGAGGATGGCGGGATCGACACCGGGCAGAGCGGTGGGGACCTCAAAGTCGAAGTAGGGGATCTTCTTGGTGGGAGCCTCGTTGATAGCGCCGCTCAGGATAGCATCGATGATGCCGCGGGTATCCTTGATGGAGATGCGCTTGCCGGTGCCGTTCCAGCCGGTGTTGACCAGATAAGCCTTTGCGCCGCTGGCCTTCATCTTCTTGACCAGCTCCTCAGCGTACTTGGTGGGGTGCAGCTCCAGGAAGGCCTGACCGAAGCAAGCGGAGAAGGTGGGGGTGGGCTCGGTGATGCCGCGCTCGGTGCCTGCCAGCTTTGCGGTAAAGCCGGACAGGAAGTAGTACTGGGTCTGCTCCGGGGTCA
>OOAA01000797.1_pt1 | contig 19702 bp, 8 predicted proteins | sample 1671671 | NCBI WGS metagenome assembly OOAA01 (sample SAMN06348180, study PRJEB24527) | human gut metagenome | biome: human gut; feature: ankylosing spondylitis patient; material: feces | host: Homo sapiens | place: China | collected 2015-10 | reverse complement strand
GGTCAGGATTTGAATGAGGCCCGGCTGAGCCTCGGCTGAAGCCGGAGCGCGGATCAGTAGTCGTAGGAGAGCTGGACCCAGAACTGGCGGCCCGGATCGTAGCTCTTGTACTGGGTGCCCTTGTAGACGAAGACGTCAGAGGCGTTGCGGTTGTTGGTCACGTTGTAGACCTCGAGCGAGACGCCCACGCCGCGGGCCCAGTCGGGCCTGTAGAGGACCTTCGTGTCCCAGGACCAGGCGGAGGCGAAGTCGACGCGGCTGTACTTGCGGATCTGCTCGGTCATCGGGCCGTACTCGCCCTCGTGCGTCCAGGCGTAGTACTCGCCGTCGTCGCGCACGGCCTGGCTGCGGTCGAGCGAGAGGTGCAGGAAGTTGTATCAGGTGAGTCCCCACTGAGCCCATTCGGACGTTGCCTCGAGGTCGAACTTCACGGGAATGTTGAAGTCGGTCGAGTCGAGGTCCTCGGCGTCGATCACGCTGCCGTCGTACCAGACCTTGTCCATGTTGACGGTCTTGCCGGACTCGAGCTCGCTGTAGCCCTGGTCGATTGCTGCGTTGCTCTTCGTCTCCTGCCATGCGGCGGAGAAGCGCACCCAGTGGTTCGCCTTCGCGAACTTGAGGGGCGCGGTGTTGTTGATGCTGAAGATCACGGAATCGTGCTCGGACTCGCCGCCGTTGTAGAACTCGCGCACAAAGCGCGTGTCGTAGCCGCTGCCCTCGGTCCTCGAGCGCGAGCGCACCTCGTCGTGGCCGTTGCGGTGCACGTAGGCGGCGGATGCGGACCAGTCGCCGAGGCGCTGCGTGAGGCCGATGCTGAACTCGTCGCTGAAGGGTGTCTTCAGGCGCTCGAGGCCGTCGCAGTCGTTGGCGGCGAACCAGCCGTCGGCGGCGGGACTGTCGTCGGAGGCGTAGTCGTAGATGTTCTCCATCCCGCCGTTCTGCGCTTTGTAGAGCGCGTAGGTGAGGATGTTGCGGCCGTAGTAGCGGTTGGCGCCCACGGTGATGACGGAGCCGCCGTTGCCGAAGAGGTCCCACGAGGTCGTGAAGCGCGGCGCGATGTTGACGTCCTTCGTGAAGTCGTCGTACTCGGCGCGCAGGCCCGTGCGGATCACGAAGTCGCCCACGCCCATCCTGTGCTCGCCGAAGAGCGCCGCCTGGTTGTAGTCGGCCTCGTACGTGCCCGCCTTCCAGCGCGTCGTGTAGAAGTCGGTCTGCGAGAATTCGCCGTAGTCCGACTGCATCACGGACTGCGTGACGCCCCAGCGGTAGTAGTTGCTGCCGCGCCTGTACTCGGCGTGCGTCGAGGAGAGGTCCGCGCCCGCGCTAAACTGATGGCTGACGCTGCCGACCATGACGGGCTCGCAGTCCATCCTCGTCTTCGCGTTGATGACGGACTGCGTGCTCTCGAGGTCCCCGAGACCGCCCGAGGCGGCCGAGGTCATGCTCGTCGTCGAGGTACTCCCCGTGTCGTCCATGCCGATCGTATAGCGGTCGAGCTGCGTCCAGTTCTTGACGTCGCTCGTGCGCTTGTCGGTCATGCGCGTGTACGCGAGGGACGAGTCGAGCACGCCCGCCTTCATGCGGTGCTTGACGCTGGCCGTCAGGTTGAGGCCGTCGTGGTGATCCTCGTAGCCGGAGTCGGCGACCGTCGTGAGGAAGCCCTTCGACTCGTAGCCCGAATAGGTGAGCGCGAGACTCGCCTCCGTCCAGGGCGTCGCGTAGAGCGTGGCCTTCGCGAAGAAGTTGTCGGCCGTGCGGCGCTGCGTCTGCGTGCCGCCCGCGACCGGCGTCTCAAGAACGCCCCAGCCGGTCCAGTTCTGGTCGTCGGGCACGATGGAGACTCGGGTGCCCGGCACCTGAACGGTCGGGATCTTCGACTCGCGGCGGGTGTAGCCCACGACGACGCCGAGATTGTCGGTAATGCCCCATTCGCCCGTGAAGCCGTAGGTCTTCTTTTCGAAGTCGGTCTGGAACTGGGCGGGCTTCGAGACGTCCGCGTCGCCCGAGCCGACGTCGAGCGCGGAATCGGTGTGGATGCGGCTCCAGCCCGACTTCGTCATGCGGCCGAACACGCTGATGTGGTTTTCGCCCGACCAGCTGCGGGTCTGAGCGTCGATGACGCCGCCCGTGAAGCCGCCGAAGGAGGCGGGAATGTTGTGGTCGTAGACGGTAACGCTGTCGATGAGGCGGCTGTCGACGTAGAAGCCCTGCTCGTCCGAGCCGCCGAGGCGCGTCGTCGTCACCGAAGTCTGCTCGGCGGGATCGAGGTCGCTGTTGGTCGAGATGCCGTCGAGCGTGTAGTTGTTCTGATAGGCGACCGAGCCGTGGATCGAAATGTTCGACGGCTTGATCTCGCCCATCTGCAGAGAGCCGTCGCCGTGATTGGAGAACTGGACCGCAGGATTGCTCTTGAGGAGGTCCGTGATGTTGCCGTCCTCCGTCGGACGCCTGGCGATGTCCTCGCGGGTGAGATGCGTGAACGACGTGAGGCTTTCGCCCGCACGGTCGCGCGCGACGACGGATTCGCCTTCGTCTGAGGCTGGTTCGGCGGCGTCCGCCTGCGCAGGCTCCTCGACGGCGCGCGCAGCCTCTTCGGTCGAGGCCCAGGCGGGAGCCGTCGCGGCAAGCACGGCGGCGGCAATGAGAGTTCGGTGAAGCACCATGATCCGGTAGTCCGATTGAAAAAAGTCCAGAGATGTGCCCGTGCGCCCACGGGCGCGCAGTTCCCCGAATCTTATATGAGAATGGTTCTCATTCTTTCATTATTCTTTCTATCTGCGAATGCTTCTCATTTGCATTCGCCTATGGTGGACGACGATCATCACATAGTTGAGAATGACTCTCGCCTACTCGCAGTGCGAAAGAGCGTGGGCAAGTGCCGTCACCCGTCCTCGGACACGTTCGGGGTCGGACGCGCGGACCGATACCGCAAACACGTGATGTCTTTACGCAAATCCCAAGGGTTTACCCGCGGCTCATTCAGGCAGGAATCCGCGGCCGTCCGGGATCCAGAGAACGACGAAGCCCCTCGTCCGATGCAGGACAAGGGGCTTTCCGGAATTTCATTCATGCACGCCCGAAGGCGCGCGGACTGCGTCCGTCATTCGAGCACGGCGCCGCTCATGCCCGAGGTCACGAGCTTGGCGTAGCGGGCGAGGTAGCCCGTCGTGATGCGCGGGGCGCGGGGCTTCCAGGCGGCCCTGCGTCGGGCGAGCTCCTCGTTGGTGAGGTCGACGCTGATGGTGTTCGCGGGGATGTCGATCGTGAGCATGTCGCCTTCCTCGAGGAGTCCGATCGGACCGCCCACGGCGGCCTCGGGCGAGACGTGGCCGATGGCGGCGCCGCGGGTTGCGCCCGAAAAGCGGCCGTCGGTGATGAGCGCGACGCATCCGCCGAGGCCCGAGCCCATGATGGCGGAGGTCGGGTTGAGCATCTCGCGCATGCCGGGACCGCCCTTTGGACCTTCGTAGCGGATCACGACGACGTCGCCGGGATTGATGCGGCCGCCATAGATGGCCTCGAGCGCATCCTCCTCGCAGTCGAAGACGCGGGCCGGGCCCGTGTGCATGAGCATTTCGGGCGCCACGGCCGAGCGCTTGACGACGCAGCCGTCGGGCGCCACGTTGCCCTTGAGGACGGCGATGCCGCCTTCCTTCGAGAACGGATCGGAAACGGGACGGATGACCTCGGCGTCGAGTATCTCGCGACCCTCGATGTTCTCGCCCACGGTTTTGCCCGTAACGGTCGGCAGGTTCGTGTGGAGCAGACCCGCGCGGGCGAGCTCGTTCATGACGGCGGGGATGCCGCCCGCCTCGTCGAGCTCCTCGATGTAGCGGTGGCCCGCAGGAGCGAGGTGGCAGAGGTTGGGCGTGCGCGCGCTGATGGCGTTGGCCTCCGTGAGGTCGAGCTCGAACCCGCACTCGTGCGCGATGGCGGGCAGGTGCAGCATCGAGTTCGTGGAGCAGCCGAGCGCCATGTCGACGGTGAGCGCGTTCTCGAACGCCTCCTTCGTCATGATGTCGCGCGGACAGACGTTGTTCCTCACGAGCTCCATCACCGCAAGGCCGGCCTCCTTGGCGAGGCGGTAGCGCGCGGACATGACGGCGGGAATCGTGCCGTTGCCGGGCAGCGCCATGCCGAGCACCTCGGTGAGGCAGTTCATGGAGTTGGCCGTGAACATGCCCGAGCAGGAGCCGCAGGTCGGACAGGACTTGTTCTCAAGCTCGAGGAAGGTCTTCGCATCGATCTGGCCCGTGCGAAAGCGGCTCACGCCCTCGGAGATGTCGGAGTAGGAGAGTTTGCGGCCGCAGGCGCGGCCCGCGAGTATCGCGCCGCCCGAGATCACGATGCTCGGGATGTTGAGGCGGGCGGCGGCCATGAGCAGGCCGGGCACGTTCTTGTCGCAGGCGGCCACCATCACGAGGCCGTCGAACGGATGCGCCGTGGCCATCGCCTCGACGCTGTCGGCGATGAGCTCGCGCGAAACGAGCGAATACTTCATGCCCTTGTGGCCCATCGCCAGACCGTCGCAGACGGCGATGGCCGGGAAGACGATGGGCACGCCGCCGCCCAAGGCGACGCCCTGCTTCACCGCGTCCGTAATCTTGTCAAGAAAGACGTGTCCCGGAACGATGTCGTTCTGCGAGGAGACGACGCCGATGAGCGGGCGCTCAATCTCCGCATCGCAGAGACCGAGAGCCTTAAGAAGCGCGCGCTGGGGAGCCGCGTTGATGCCTTTCTTGAGGGGATCAGAACGCATGTAGAAGTTTCCTGTGGTGAATTGATGAAGAGGGCCTTTGAAGTGGCCGTCCGATCATTCTATGGGAGCCTCCGGAGCGATTCCGACGCATCTACTCGAGATGTCTTAGGAGAAAAGTCCGAGGAATCTCGAGCGACGTCAAGAGGTGCGCAAATATAGGCCGGGAGCCTTCTTCCCCTTCTCTTCCCGCTTGAGGGACGGACCTTCCGGCATGCCGTCGTACAATGTTCGAAACATCCGGTCAGGACTCAAGACTTCGATTGCGGCCGCATCCGCCGCAGGAGACCCGCAACATGAACTTCTCGCCTCTGCAGCTCCGCAAGCCTGCACTCGCCGCTCTCGGCGAACGGGCCGAAAACCTCTTTCGCGACCATCACTACCGCGAGTGCACGCAGGTCATGCGCCAGTTTGCCGAGGGCGTGCTGCGCACGATCCTCAAGGACGACAGGCACACCTATTCGGAGATGATGCGCACGCCGCTCGTGCGCCAGCTCGCCGACAGCCTCACGTTCGAATACTTCCGCCGCATCCGCGATCTGGGCAACGAGGCCTCGCACTTCAGGCTCGGGACGTCCGGGACGATGCTCGAGACGGGCGAGCGCCACTACCGCGTGCGCACGGCCGACGACGCCGCCGAGTGCCTCAAGTACGGGCACGGGATCGCGGTCTGGCTCATGTCGCTTCTCGACCGCGAGTTCCGCTATCCCGACTTCAGGCCGCTCACGCCGCCCAGGGCGAGGAGTGCCGCGCAGGGCGCCCCCGTCGTCTTCAACCCCGACCAGCAGGCCGCGATCGAGCTCTCGCAGGGGCGCCATCTCGTGCTCGCACCGCCGGGCTGCGGCAAGACCGCCATCCTCACCGAGCGCATCGCCGTCGCGCTCAAGGACGGCGTGAATCTTTCCGACATGCTCTGCCTCACGTTCACGAACCGAGCTGCGCGCGGCATGAAGGAGCGCATCGACGAGCGCTTCACGGACCGGTGCATGGACACCCTTTACGTGGGCAACCTCCACCGCTTCTGCTCCCGCCTTCTCTTTGACAACGACGTCGTCTCCGAGATCTCGACGATCCTCGACGAGGACGACGTCCACGACGTGATCGAGGGCCTTCTCATCGAGAACATCCCCGGCGGCTGCAGAGGACGGTCCCTGCCGGGCAACGCCGCCGACTACATCATGGCGCGCTCGGCAAGGCTCTTTCAGGAGGCGAACGGCTTCCCCGAGGAGACGTTTCATCGCACGCCAGAATTCGACGTCAACAAGAAGAACCAGGACGAGCTCGACGCCTTCGGACTGATCAAGGTCGACGACTTCGGCCGCTGCATCGAGCTCGACCATGCCGCGATCGACGCGGCCGCAAGGCGCTACCTCGAGTACAAGACCGCGCAGCACCTGCTCGACTTCAACGACCTGCTCCTCAAGGCCTGGGCCTGGCTCGACGCCACCCCCGAGGCCTGCGGGCGCTACGCCTGGATCCAGGTCGACGAGGTGCAGGACCTCTCGCCCCTGCAGCTCGACATCGTCAAAAAGCTCTGGAACGACTCGATCGACAGGAGCGTGTGCGTCTACTTCGGCGACGAGCAGCAGGCGATCTTCTCCTTCATGGGCGCCAAGCTCGACACGCTCAGGGCCCTTCACAAGACGCACGAGATCCACCGCCTCTACAGGAACTTCCGCTCGCCCGACTACCTGCTCAACATGTTCAACACCTATGCGCAGCGCGTGCTCGAGTGCGATCCCGAGTTCCTGCCCAAGGCCGAGAAGACGGTCGCAAGACCCGAAGGGGCCCTGCGCGCCATCCGCACGGCCACGCCGCAGTCGCAGCTGATGCTGCTGTGCGACCTGCTCGAAGGGCGACGCCCCGAGGAGACGACGGCCGTCATCGTGCCGAGCAACCGCGAGGCCGACGCCGTCAGCGCCGCCTTCAAGGCACAGGACATCGAGCACTTCAAGATCTCCGGCAGCGACATCTTCAGGCAGAACATCCTCAAGGCCGCCAAGGCCTACCTGAGCGTGCTCAAGGACGACTTCAGAAGCGCCCCCTGGGCCCAGCTCGTCTATCGGCTCAGCTCGAAGAAGAACCTCTCCCTCAAGAAGATCCGAGACTACCTTGCCGTCGAATTTCCCAGGCGCGGGCTTCTTGCCTCCGACCTCATGCTCTACAGCACGCATGACGAAAAGGAGCCCGTCAGCGCGCTCGAGGACTTCATGCGCGCCTACGAGGGCGAGCTCGTCGTCTTCGACACGGAGACCACGGGCCTTGACATCGGCCTCGACGAGGTGATCCAGATCGCCGCCGTCAAGCTGCGTGCGGGCGAAGTCGTCGAGCGGCTCGTGCTCTACCTTGAAACGGAGCGCGAGATTCCGAAGATGCTCGGCAACATCCCGAATCCGATGCTCGAGGAGTACGAGGCGCACCGCGCCGAGCTCGTCACGCCCGAGGCGGGCTTCAAGATCTTCCTCGACTTCGTGGGCTACGCGCCCGTCGTGGGCCACAACGTCGAATACGACGCCAACATCGTCAACGCCCAGTACGCCGTCCTCAAGGACCAGCTCAGGCGCGTGCGCGGCGATGCGGCGGGACCCGACGAGGACGTCGACCGCACCGAGCTCGTGCGCCGCTTCGACACGCTCAAGCTCTCCCATGCGCTCGAGCCCGCGATCCTCAAGGCCGCGGGCCTTGCGCGCCTTCCCTCGCACAAGCTCAAGGACCTCATCGCGGTCCTCGGACTCGAGGGCAGCAACACCCACAAGGCCGACGACGACGTCGAGGCGACCGTCAGCCTGCTGCGCTGGTTCCACGCCCAGGCCCGTCCGCTCGTCGAGCTCCAGCGGCGCTTCCTCTCCAACCCGAGCGTCGTGCGCATGTCCGACACGCTCAGGAAGATCGTGCTCCCGATGTTCCTCGAGCACAGGAACCTCATGTACCGCAGAATGCCCGCCGACGACGAGGCGATCCTCGTCCAGGTCTTCAGGCAGTTCATCGAGGCCCTGCCCAACTACACGGACGACGAGGGCGAGATCGAGAACATCCGCAAGAAGCTCCCGCTCATCTACGAGTACCTCGACCGCGTGCTCATCAACACGACCTCACAGCCGACGCTCTACGCGCAGCTGCAGAGAAACCTCGTGCAGATCAACTCCCTCAAGGAGCCCGACCTCTGCTCGAGCGACATCGTGCGCGACCGCGTCTTCATCTCCACGGTCCACAAGGCCAAGGGGCTCGAGTTCGACAACGTCATCGTCACCAGCGTCATCGACGGCACGTACCCGTTCTTCAAGAACCACGACAAGGCCGACATCCTCGAGGACGCCCGCAAGCTCTACGTCGCCATCAGCCGAACAAAGCGCACGCTCGTCCTGACGATGCCCGCGGCGAACGCCTGGAACTACGCCCAGAGGCCCTCGCGCTTCCTCGAGAGCATCTCAACCTACTTCGAGAAGTCCTCGGCATAGCCGCCGGAAATCCTCTCGAACAGAAACGGCCCCTGCCTTCACGGGGGCCGTTTTCGTTGACGGACACGACGTCAGGCGGCTTCGGCTTCGAGGGCGCGCTCCTCGAACCTGCGCTTGATGCGCTTCATGAGGCGCACGTAGAGGTAGAGCAGCGGCACGACGGTGACGGCCCAGCTGATCGGATAGACGATCATCAGGGTCACGTAGTCGGGGCTTGCCGCGAAGACGGTCCAGACCCAGATGAGGCGCACGGAGCACACGCAGATGAGGGTCGCCATGGCGGGCGGCATCGAGTAGCCGTAGCCTCGCATGGCGCTCGAGGAGACCTCCATGAGCACGCTGATGGGCTCGAAGCTCGCCACCCAGAAGATGCGCGCCATCGCGAGCTCGACGACGGCCGGCACGTCCGTGAAGAGTCCGAGCATCGTGCGTCCGAAGACGAGCACGAGCGCCACCATCAGGACGGTGGCGACCATGTTGAGGCCCGTGGCGACGTAGGTCGCGCGCTTGCAGCGCTCGAGGTTCTTCGCGCCGTAGTTCTGGCTCACGAAGGTCGTGGCGGCCAGACCGAAGGCGTTGATGAAGCAGTAGATGTTGATCTCGATCGTGAAGGCCGCGACCGAACCCGCCATGGCGTCCGCGCCGAGACTGTTGATGGCGGACTGGATGACGAGGTTCGAGATCGAGAAGACCGCGCCCTGAAGGCCCGCGGGCCAGCCGATCCTCACCATCGGGCGCAGCGCCGTCATGTCGATCCGGAACACCTCGCGCGGCTCAATGTGAAGCGGGCCATCGGCCGTTATGAGGCTGAAGAAGAGGAGCGAGGCGGCGAGCGCGTTGGCGAGGACGGTCGCGAGCGCAACACCCGCCGTTCCCATGCCGAAGGCGAGCACGAAGAAGAGATTGCCCGCAATGTTGACGAGGGTCGCCGCCACCAGCGCCCAGAGCGGCGTCTGCGTGTCGCCCTGGCTTCGCATCACAGCGGCGAGGAAGTTGTAGATCGCAATGAAGGGCATGCCGAGAAGATAGACGCGCAGATAGGTGAGCGCATCGTCTCTCACGGCCTCGGGCACCGACAGCCAGTCCATGGCGGGCCCCGCGAAGCACTCGCCGACGATCGCCGCGCCTATGCCGAAGATCACCGCCGTGGCGAGCGCCGTGTGCACGGCCCTGTTCGCCCGCTCGGGCTCCTTCATGCCGAGCAGCCTCGCCACCACAACGTTGGCGCCGAGCGCAAGACCCATGCAGAACGCAATGATGAGGCCGATGACGGGCACGTTGTTGCCCACGCCCGCCATCGACTCGTTCGAGACGAAGCGCCCGAGCACCGCAACGTCGGCAGCGTTGAAGAGCTGCTGGAGCATGCCTGTGAAGGCGAGGGGCAGGGCGAAGACGATCATCTTGTCCCAGATCGATCCGTTGAGCATGTCGATCTTCTTGTTCTTGCGGCGCATATCCTTGCGTTGTCCTTTGGCTGGCTGTTGTTCTGCCGTCGAGTCCGGCACTTTCGTTCTTCCGTTCATTCTACCGCCCCCTCCCGCCCTTCCAAGAGTCCCGAAACGAGCGCGGAGCAGTCTTTTGAGCGACCTCACCCGCGCTTGGCGCGTCGGCCCTTCGCGGCGAGGCGATAGCGCTGCCTCGGGTTCTGGCGCGCCTCGGTGGGCTCGATGACGCCCGCCTCCACAAGACGCTTCACGCGCTTGGCGGCCGTCTGGCGGGAGACGCCCGCAAGGAGCGTGATCTCCTTGACCGAAAGACTGCCCGCCTCCGCGAGCCTCTCCCTGAGAATCGTCTCGAAGTCGGCCTGATCCGCACCCGCCAAAGGCGCTGCGGACTCGTCCGGAGCCTCCGCCCTCACCTCTTCTCTTATGTCGGCTTTTTCCTCCTCGGCCGCCTTTGCGAAGATGACCGTGAAGGCGGCGGGCGTGGTTTCGACGCGCACGGCGAGGCCGTCGGCCCCGCAGCCGAGGATCGCGGCAAACCCGAAGCCCGTGCCTTCGGCGGCGAGGCCGCCTGCGAGCGGCGTGAGGGAAAGCATGCGCGCGAGCCTTTCGTTTCGGCTCGCCCTGAGGCCCGCGTCCGAGGCGAGCGCCTCGGGCGCCATGCCGAAGAGTCCGCCCGGGCTCCTGATGTCGACGGCGTCCTCGAAGACGCGCACCCGCACGGGCATGCCTCGTCCTTCAGGCGAATAATCCCTGTGCTCAAGGGCGTTGACGAGCGCGGCGCGAAGGGCTCGGGCGAAGGCCCCATCCGTCGTTTCCGCGGCGGGCGCCCACGACGCCATGACGATCCTCTCCGCCTCCGCGGCCATTTCGGCGGCGGGGCCGGGCACGGGCTTCATGAAAAGCACTCTGCGGCCCTCGTCCGCGCCGTCGCCCCTCGGTCCCTCGAGGACCGACACCTCGAGCACGAGCCTCGGAAAATGCTTCTGCGGGAAGATCGAGCCGGCGACAAGGCCGCCGAGCGTCGGGCAGATCCTGCCGTCGACGCGGGTGAGGACGCCGAGCTGCATCAGGGCCGTCTCGTCGGAGAGTCTCGCGAAGACGTTCGGATGACGCTCCCTCGCAAAGCCGAGCATCGCGGCGATCCGCTCGGCCTCGAGCTCGTCGGGATTCGCGTGCTCGACGGGCTCAATGTCAAAGAGCGGCGGACAGCGCTCCTCCATCATGCGGTAGCGCTCATAGGCGGTCAGAGGCCTGGTGCCCTCGTCAGTTCTCAGAAAGGCGCCCGCACGGCCCGAGCCCTGCACGCGGGCGGGCCTGCGCCTGCGGTCGACCTCATGCACGCGCAGCCAGGCGACGGGCCGTCCGTCAACGGACGCAATCCCCGCCTCCGCACGCACCTCAGGCTCCACCGCCCCGAGCGCCCCGCGAAGGGCCTCGACCGCCGCCTCGGCATCGAACCCCACCGCAGACCGCCATCCGTCCTCAGGATCGGGGCCGATCAGAATCCATCCGCCCGCCGTGTTCGCAAGGGCCGAAACCGTCGCTGCAAGACTCTCGTCGGGCGCCTTGAGCACCTCGACGCTCCTGCGCAGATTCGCGCCCCTCATGAGACGCGCCAGCACGCCGCCCGCGTCCTCATTCCCGACTTCAGACATGCCGTCCTCCCGACTTGACAAATCAACTGTAAACCCTTCCGCCGGGGTGCACTCCGTCCGCTCCCGCAGCCCCGTCGCGCAACCGGAAATGGCCCCGCGACAGCTCAAACTGTAAACATGCGGTACCGGAACTGTCAACCCCGCCCGCTGACAGTAACGCATACTTTAAACTACAGATCAGACATATTTTACCTTTACACTTGCCGACCCTCTTCCTCCGGCCGGCTCACGGAAAAGCATCCCGGTCATTTCCACTCACGACTGTAAACCACGCCCAATCACCTTTCAACCCTTTACAGTTGCAATCCCTCTGTCACTCGAAAATGCATCGTCATGCAACAACTGGAGCTTCAGCTCGACGGGTTCCGAAGCGCTTGTCTTCAGAGCCTGCGAGCCCGCCGTCTCGCCCCGAAGGACGGGCTGAACGCTGGTCGAAGATACTTTGCGAGCTGATTTTCATCGAGCGGCCTCGGCGTATTTTGAGGTCCTCTTTGGCGCGAAGACCGTACGTCCCCTTGAAGTGACCTTCAAAATGCACCATGCCGAAACGGACGTTCTGATCCTCGAACCGATCCTTCGGGTATGGGCTGCACGAGGTTCCATCATCCCGGATACCTCAGGCGCACCCGCGTACTCGGAGCCACGGACATCGTCGAGCGCTTCATCGTGAAGCAATCCTGAAAACAATTCGGGCGCCCGTAGCATCTGCCGCAGGCGCCCGAATTGTTCTTGTCCGTCCCTCGACGGCGCCCTTTCCGGGCTTAGCCGCAGACCCAGAGGGCCGTGCGGTAGACGACGAAGGAGAAGGCGTAAGCGAGGAGCGTGTAGGCCACCCACAGGACGGCCGGCGCCTTCCAGGTGCCCATCTCGCGCTTGATGGCGGCGAGCGTCGCGAAGCACGACGGGCTGAAAACGAAGAAGGCGAGGAAGGAGAGGCCCATCGGGATCGTCCAGCTGTGCTGCAGGATCGGCACGAGGGCGTCCTCCGCGTCGCTCGCGGTCGCGTAGAGCGTGCCGAGCACCGAGACGGCCACCTCGCGCGCGCCCATGGCGGGAACGAGCGAGATGCACATCTGCCAGTTGAAGCCGATCGGCGCAAAGAGGGGCTCCAACGCGCGGCCGAGCATGCCCGCGAAGCTGTAGTTGATCGCGGGATCGGTCGCGCCGGCGGGCGCGCCCGGGAAGGTCGTCAGCACCCAGAGGAAGACCGTGAGCGCCAGAATGATCGTGCCCACCTTCTGCAGATAGATGCAGGCGCGCTGCCAGAGGCCATGCGCGAGCGCGTCGATGCGCGGCAGGTGGTAGCTCGGCAGCTCGAGCATCAGCGTGCGGTTCTCGCCCTTGCCCGTCGTGTGCTTGAGGATCCAGGCGACGACGAGCGCGCCCACCATGCCGAGACAGTAGAGCGCGAAGAGCACGAGGCCCTGCAGGCCCACGCCCCAGACGGAGACGTCGGGCACGAAGGCCGCGATCATCACGGCGTAGACAGGCAGCCTCGCGCCGCAGGTGAGCAGCGGCGCAATGGCGATCGTCGCCCAGCGGTCGCGCTGGTTGCCGACGATGCGAGCCGCCATGATGGCGGGCACCGCGCAGGCGTAGCCCGAGAGAAGCGGCAGGAAGGAGCGGCCCGAAAGGCCCACCGAGCCCATCGTGCGGTCAAGCAGGAACGCCGCTCGCGGCAGGTAGCCCGACTCCTCCATCAGCAGGATGAAGAAGAAGAGGATCAGGATCTGCGGCAGGAACACCACCACGCCGCCCACGCCGCCGATGACGGCGTCGACGAGCAGGTCCTTCACGAACCCGTCGGGCAGGTGCTCGGCGCACAGCTCTCCGAGCATGTTGAAGCCCTCCTCGATCCACTCCATCGGATAGGCGGACCAGGCGAACACCGCCTGGAAGACGAAGAAGAGGATGATCATCAGGATCGTCACGCCGAGCCAAGGATTGAGCACGACGCGGTCGATGCGGTCGGAGAATTCGTCGGGGAAGATCTTGTCAAGCCCGAGCTTGCGCAGAATCCTGTTGAGGCGCGCAAGGTCGTCCTCCTCGGTCGCCTCGGGCACCCAGGACGACCAGGCGGACGGGTCGGAGAGAAGCTCGGTGAGCCTGTCGATGCCCTGCTTGCGCACGGCGATCGTCTCGACCACGGGCACGCCGAGCTCGCGCGAGAGGTCCTCGGCCTTGAGCTCGATCCCGCGGCGGCGCGCGAGGTCCATCATGTTGACCGCCACCACGGCGGGGAGCTTCAGGCGCTGCGCGGCCATGACGAGCTTGAGGCCGCGCCTCAGGTTCGTCGCGTCAAGCACGCAGACGACGAGGTCGGGCCTGCGCTCGCCGCGCGCGATGCCCTTGAGGACGTCGACCGTCACCTTCTCGTCGGGCGAGCGCGGATGAAAGGAATAGGTGCCCGGAAGGTCGAGCACGCGGATCTTCTCGGGCGCGCCGATGAGTTGGCCCTCGACGCGCTCGACGGTCACGCCCGCATAGTTGGCGACCTTCTGCTTCGAACCCGTCAGAATGTTGAAGAGCGACGTCTTGCCGGCGTTCGGATTGCCGAGCATCGCGATGAGCGGCCCGGACGGATAGATGTCAACGGTGGAGACGGCCATCAGTCGCGCCTCCTCACCTCGATGCAGCGGGCCTCGACCAACCTCAGCGCAAACGTCGAGACGCCGATGCGGACCGCGATCGGATCGCCGCCCAGAGCGGCCTTCTGCAACACCACGCACGGTTCGCCCGCGGTGAAGCCGATTTCCTCAAGCCAGATCTCCCAGTCTTCGGGAGCGCCTTCGGCATGGACGCCGACCACCTCGAGCTCGTCTCCGATGGCGGCCTTGTCCAGAGTGAATGTGTCGGACATTTTTATATATGGGGGGCTGATCCTTCGTGCCTCGGGCCGCCTCAGGGGTTCGGAAGCCCGGGTCCAGCCCCGTGGGGGAGGGCTGAGAAGGAAAATGATTCTCTTTTAGGTGACTCGCATTTTACCCGTTTGCGCAGCCGTCGGCTCGATTCCCTGAAAAAATTCCTCGCCCGCTTGGACCGCCTCCGCCTCCCGAAGAGGCGCGCTGTCACCCAAAAATGACAGTTTTCCCTTACGACGAATACTCCCAAGGGGGTATTTGCACCCATTTCACCCTAGTCAATCTGATGTATAACCCTTGAAAATCAATGGGTTAGAATGAAAGAATCCCCTGCCATTCAATGCGGTTCGCGCCTGACGCCGAACCCGCCTCACCAACGGAGTTCCCCCCTGATGACCGAGATGACCGCTCCCGCGCGCGTTCGCGAGATTCCCTATAACTACACGTCGCTCTCGGACCGCGAGATTGTGATCCGTCTCCTGGGCGAAAAGGCCTGGGACACGATTGAGTCTCTTCGCGGCTCTCGCCGCACCGGCCGTTCCGCCCGCATGCTCTTCGAAGTGCTCGGCGACATCTGGGCGGTCGAGCGCAATCCCTATCTGGTCGACGACCTGATCGTGCACCCGAAGCGCCGCAAACTGCTCGTGCGCGAGATGAGCCGCCGCCTCGAGGCCGTTCGCCAGCGCGCCGAGGGCAATGCCGACGTGCTTCGCCTCGTCTCCGAGGCGAGCGCCGCCGTGTGCCGCTTCGACAACAGCTTCCCGAAGCTCATCGAGCGCCGTGCCGAAGTGAAGCGCCGTCTGTCCGCGATCACCGATCCGGACAACATCCGCTTCGACGGCTTTGCGCGCGTCACGCACGTCACCGACGCCACCGACTGGCGCATCGAGTATCCGTTCGTCGTCCTCACGCCCGACCGCGAGGAGGAGATCGCGCCCCTCGTGCGCGCGCTCTTCGAGCTCAAGCTCACCATCATTCCGCGCTCGGGCGGCACGGGCTACACGGGCGGCGCCGTTCCGCTGCACCCCGACACGGCCGTGATCAACATGGAGAAGTTCGACCGCCACAGCGGTCCCGTCATGCGCCGCCTGCCGGGCGTCGAGGGCGAGCATCCCGTGATTGAATGCGGCGCGGGCTGCGTCACCCGCCGCATCGAGGAGGCCGCGGCCGCCGCAGGCCTCGTCTTCGCGGTCGACCCCGCCTCGGCCGACGCCTGCTGCATCGGCGGCAACGTCGCCATCAACGCGGGCGGCAAGAAAGCCGCCCTCTGGGGCACGACGATCGACAACCTCGCCTGGTGGAAGATGGTCGACGTCAACGGCCGCATGATCCGCGTCGAGCGCGTCAACCACAACTTCGGCCGCATCCACGAGGTCGAGACCGCCGAGTTCGACATCCACGAGCTCTCCGACGAGGGCGCGGTCGTCAGGACAGAGCGCCTCTCGATTCCGGGCCGCACCTTCCGCAAGGCGGGCCTCGGCAAGGACGTCACCAACAAGCTTCTCAACGGCCTGCCCGCCATACAGAAGGAAGGCACGGACGGCATCATCGTGAGCGCCGCCTTCGTGCTGCACCGGATGCCCGACTTCGGCCGCACGGTCTGCCTCGAGTTCTACGGCACCGTGGCCGAATCCACACCCGCCATCGTCGAGGTGCGCGACTTCGTGCGCGGCCATCCGACGGTCGAGCTTGCGGGTCTCGAGCACATCGACTGGCGCTACGTGCGCGCCGTCGGCTACCGTGCCAAGCTCGAGGGCCGCGGCATGCCCAAGATGGTGCTTCTCGCCGACATCGTCTCCGACAACGAAGCCGACCTCGACGCCGTGGCCGAACGCTGCTGTGAAATGGCGCGCGCCCGCGGCGGCGCGGGCTTCATCGCCCGCACGTCCGCCGATCGCAAGGCCTACTGGAAGGAGCGCTCCCGCACGGCAGCCATCGCCAAGCACACCAACGCCTTCAAGCTCAACGAGGACGTCGTCATTCCGCTCGAGCGTCTCGGCGAATACTCCGACGAGATCGAGCGCATCAACATCGAGTTCTCCTTCAAGAACAAGATCCGCATCGCGGGCGCCTTCATCGAGCGCCTCGCCGACACCGCGCTCGACGAGCGTCCCGGCATCACCTTCGCGCGCGACCTCGCGGCCCGCGTCAGGACCCGCTGGGAGGAAATGCGCGCCGCCATGGACGGCGACGCCGCGCCCTATCTCGCCGAAGGCGTCGAGCCCCGCGAGGGCGAGACCGTGTTTCTCGCCATGCGCGACGGGCGCCTTCGCATCTCCGTCAAGCGCGAGATCCTCGAGATCCTCGCCGCGGCGCTGCCCGCCGACGTGATGGCCGAGCTTCACGCGCTCCACAAGAAGCACGTGAGGAGCCGCCTCTTCGTCGCGCTCCACATGCACGCGGGCGACGGCAACGTCCACACGAACATCCCCGTCAACTCCGACGACTACGGCATGATGCAGGACGCCGAGCACACGCTCGGGCGCATCATGAGCTGCGCCGTGAAGCTCGACGGCGTCATCACGGGCGAGCACGGCATCGGCCTCACGAAGTTCGAGTTCGTCACCGACGAGGAGCTTCATCCCTTCCGCGAATGGAAGAACAGGATCGACCCCGAGGGCCGCTTCAACAAGGGCAAGCTCATGCCGGGCGGCGGCCTCGAGCGCGCCTACACGCCCTCGTTCGAGCTCTTCCGCGCGGAGTCCCTCATTCTCGAAAATTCGGGCCTCGGCGCCATCTCGCAGTCCGTCAAGAGCTGCCTGCGCTGCGGCAAGTGCAAGCCCGTCTGCACGACGCACGTCCCGCGCGCCAACATGCTCTACTCGCCGCGCAACAAGATCCTCGCGCTCGGGCTGATGACGGAGGCCTTCCTCTATGAGTCGCAGACCCGCCGCGGCCTTTCGCTCAAGCACTTCAACGAGCTCGTCGATCTGGCCGACCACTGCACGATCTGCCACCGCTGCGTCAAGCCCTGCCCCGTCAAGATCGACTTCGGCAAAGTGACCACTGCCGTCAAGGCCTTCCTCAACCGCTCGGGCCACAGGGATCTCAATCCCGCCGCGCTCGCGGGCGGCGCGCTCGTCGACGCCGTCAACCCGATCGCCGTGCGTGCGCTCCACGCGGGCGCCGTTCGCGCGGGCTTCTCGCTGCAGCGCCTCGGCAACGAGCTCGCCGAGAAGTACCTCGCCGCGGACCTTGCGCGCATTCGTGAAAAGCCCGCCAACACCACGGGCCGTCCGAGCCTCAAGGACCAGGTGATCCATCTCGTCTCGACGCCGCTTCCGGGCCGCATGCCCAGACAGACCATGCGCGCCGCGCTCGGCATCGAGGACGAGATCACGATCCCGATTCTTCGGCGTCCCGACATGCCCGCCGACACCGAGGCCGTCTTCTACTTCCCGGGCTGCGGCTCCGAACGCCTCTTCGGCGACGTGGGCCTCGCCGTCGAGGCGATGCTCATGCACGCGGGCGTCCAGACCGTGCTCCCGCCGGGCTACCGCTGCTGCGGCCACCCGCAGCTCGCCTACGGCGAGACCGCCAAGGCCGAGAAGATGATGACGGAGAACCGCGTGCTCTTCCACCGCATGGCCAACACGCTCAACTACCTCGACATCAAGACCGTCGTCGTAAGCTGCGGCACCTGCATCAAGGCGCTCGACGAGTACGAGTTCGACCGCATCTTCCCGGGCTGCCGCATCATCGACATCCACGAGTTCCTGCTCGAGCGCGGCATCACCATGCCCGTGCACGCCGACACGTACCTCTACCACGATCCGTGCCACACGCCGCTCAGGCTCAACCCGCCGCTCGAAACGGTCAAGAAGCTCACCGGCGCCAACGTCGTGCAGTCCGAGCGCTGCTGCGGCGAGTCGGGCCTCTTCGCCGTCAAGCGCCCCGACATCGCCTCCCAGGTGCGTCACCGCAAGTTCGAGGAGATCGAGAAGGCCAGGGCCAAGGCCGGCATCAAGGGCCACGTCAAGATGCTCACCACGTGCCCCGGCTGCCTGCAGGGCCTCTCCCGCTATGAGGAGCGCGCCGACATGGACGCCGAGTACATCGTCGTCGAGATGGCCCGCCAGATCCTGGGCGCCAACTGGCGCGACCAGTTCATCCGCACCGTGAAGAACGGCGGCATCGAGAAGGTTCTCGTCTAGGAACGCCTTCTCTCCGGGCCGCCCCCTTTCCCTGCCCCGCAGTTCGCAGCCGCGTCCGACGGCTTCGCGCCCCGGCGTCCAAACACGCCGCCTCATGGTTTTTCCTCTCGCGCGTGCGTTTCGAAATGCAAGCGTATTCTTCAGAACAGGCTCGGGGCGCGCGCCCTGACTTATCCTTCGGCTAAGAGAAACAACACAAAGAAGGAACCCACACATGCTCAACGACTAGCAGAAGGCCGTCGTCAAGGCAACTGCTCCCATCCTCGCCACCAACGGCGAGGCGCTGCTCGCTCACTTCTACTCGCGCCTCCTCACCCACAATCCTGAGTTCCAGCAGCTCTTCAACATGACGCACCAACGCACGGGCTCCCAGCCGCGTGCGCTCGCACATGCGGTCCACGCATACGCGACCCACATCGACGATCCGTCCGTGCTTGCGGGCGCCCTAAGGCATACCGCCATGCGGCACTGCTCGGTGGGCGTTCGCGCCGAGCACTATCCGATCATCGGCCGTCATCTGATTGCCGCCATCCGCGAGGTGCTCGGCGAGATTGCGACGCCCTCCGTCATCGACGCCTGGTCCGCCGACTACAACCAGCTGGCCGCCATGATGATCGCGTTGGAGCAGGACCGCTACTCGAGCGCCGCCCAGGCGCCGGGCGGCTGGAGCTGCTGGCGCGGCTTCGTGCTCACCGACAGGCACGAGGAGACGGCCGACGCCGTGAGCCTCACGCTGGGCCCCGCCAACAACGGCTCCGTCGTTCAGGTCCGCCCCGGCGAATACGTCTCAGTGCGCGTCTACATCCCCGGAGAAAACCTCGTCCAGCCCCGCCAGTACACGGTGACGGCGACCAATGAGAACTCGATCCGCATCACCGTCCGCCGCATTTCCGCAAGAGACAGCCTCCCTGCAGGCATGGTCTCGAACGTCCTCTGCGACCTCGCGGCCGGCGCCCTCGTCGACCTCTCCGCGCCGACGGGAGGCTTCCGCCTGCCCGAGGGCGACGCCCCGCTCGTCTTCATCACGGCGGGCATCGGCGTGACGCCCGCGGCCGCCATGCTCCGCAGCGTGGACGAGATCGAGTCGCGCATCAGCGGCCATGAAGGCCGCCATCTCATCCTGCGCACCACGGCCGACCATGGCCGTCCGTCTGCGGAGGACTTCGCGGCGCTTGTCACCGACAACGCCGACTACCTTCTCTGCGGTCCCGCAGGCTTCATGAAGGCCGCCGCCGAGGCCCTCAGGGCCGCAGGCGTCCTGTCCGCCCGCATCCGCACGATGTATCCGAAGGAAGAGTCGCTGATGTGTTGGCACCTAGTGAATCCTCTCCGCCCAATTATTAATTGGACGGGGCTTCCCTGCCTTTTACCGG
>OOAA01000793.1_pt1 | contig 19745 bp, 16 predicted proteins | sample 1671671 | NCBI WGS metagenome assembly OOAA01 (sample SAMN06348180, study PRJEB24527) | human gut metagenome | biome: human gut; feature: ankylosing spondylitis patient; material: feces | host: Homo sapiens | place: China | collected 2015-10 | reverse complement strand
GTGCGGTGCGCTGCTCCTCGGTCAGCTCCAGACCGGTGCAGTTCCAGTTCTTGAACACGCTGGTCTCGGTGTCCTCGTCTGCGGTGGCCTTGAGCTCTGTGCCCACAGGCACAGCCGTCAGGTCGGCAACAGCGCCGCCGTCCTTCAGGGTGACCTTTGCATCGGTGACCTCGAGTTTATTCGTAGGAGTAACGAACTCCGCCACCAGATTCACATCATGGTCGGGCATGGTGAAGTACACCACGCGTGCGGTGCGCTGCTCCTCGGTCAGCTCCAGACCGGTGCAGTTCCAGTTCTTGAACACGCTGGTCTCGGTGTCCTCGTCTGCGGTGGCCTTGAGCTCTGTGCCCACAGGCACAGCCGTCAGGTCGGCAACAGCGCCGCCGTCCTTCAGGGTGACCTTTGCATCGGTGACCTCGAGTTTATTCGTAGGAGTAACGAACTCCGCCACCAGATTCACATCATGGTCGGGCATGGTGAAGTACACCACGCGTGCGGTGCTCTGCTCCTCGGTCAGCTCCAGACCGGTGCAGCTCCAGCTCTTGAACACGCTGGTCTCGGTGTCCTCGTCTGCGGTAGCCTTGAGTTCTGTACCCACGGACACAGCTGTCAGGTCGGCAACAGCGCTGCCATCCTTCAGGGTGACCTGTGCATCGGTGACATCGAGTTTATAGGTCTTGGGAGCGTTCTCGGTGTACTGTGCTTTCAGTGTGACGTTATTTGCGGGCATCGTGAAGGAGATGGTCGCCTTGGTGGTGTCCACGTCAGTGGGCAGACCGGTCACTTTCCAACCGGTGAAGGTGTAACCGTCCTTCTCGTCTGCGGTGAAGCTGAGCTTCTCACCTGCAACGTGCTCGGTAGACTTGTCGTCCACGGTCAGGGTGTACTTCGACTCAGACACAGTATAGGTGTCCACTTCGTACTGGTTGCCAACGTAGTGGTCACTAGAATCCACCACGATGTCAACGCTGTAAGTGCCTGCCTTGGTGGGCTTCGTCACAGACGGGAACGAGCCATCCTCCGGGACATACCGGATAGAATACAGCGGTGCATCGTCAAAATACATCGGGCCTTTATAGGTTGCAGTTTGGGTCTTGGGGTCATACTCAAAGTCGTCGAGCTTCGGTTGATATCTGCGTACCACCTCGCCGATATCAAGCGAGCCTTCTGTGTACTTGTCGCCCTCTTGCGCTACGATGCGCTGCTTGTAGAGGCCGTACATGTCCGCTCCCGCCGGGTAGGTTTCAAACACCTCGTTGTCGTAGGTGCGCACATAGACGAGGCTCAATTTGCCCACGCCATCCTTGCTGCTTTTAACGGTCTGATGTTCGATCGTCCCGGAAACGGTAAAGTCGCTCTTGCTCAGGGAAGAGAAGGGCAGCTTTCCGGTGGTGGCCATGTTCACCACAATAGGCTCACCGTCATTCTTGGCGGTCAGGGTCAGGGTCTTGCCATCTGCGGAAAGCTGTGCGCCGTTGTAAGCGCTGACATCCTCGCCGTTGATGTTCGTGACTGCATTGCTGAAGCGGATCTCTGCCTTGACATTACCGATAAGGTAAACCGCGTCTGTTGCTGCGGCATAGTCGTTGAGGCGTTCCACAGTGCCGTCCGTCATCATCAGCTTGCTCTGCTGCTGACCGGCGGCAAGGAATCTGCTTTCAATATAGCCGCAGCTCACCGTATTGGAAATAGCAGCCTTGCTGTCGCTGTCCGTTTTCAGGCTGCCAAGGATCACGGCATTCTGGATGACCGTTTTCTCCGTGGCATAGCTCGGCAGCTGGACATCGTGGAACACACCGCCGGTGACCTCGCTGTTCTGGTTCAGCTGGACCTCAGCGATGAATGAGCCGCCAGTGATCTTGCCATAAGCGCGGACGACATCCTGGAAAGTGCCGCCTGCGATGGTGCTGTTTTCATCCATGTAGACATCCTTCTGGAAGGTGCCGTCCTGAATGATGGTGTTCTCCGCACCAACAGAGCCCTCTGCCACGATGCCGGTGACAGTCACATTTGCAAAAGTGATCTGCTCCACGGCAATGGCCTTATGGTAGGGGTTGATGGTATCCGAAGAAAGATCCACCGGGTTGCCGTCCGGGGTGGTGATGTAAAGCGCCGCGCGTGTCCTTCCGTTCTCTTCCATGGTGGCGTACTTCCAGCCCAGGCCCTCATAGAGGTTAGCCGTCATGCCCTCGCCGCTCATCGGCACACCGGTCACACCGGTCAGGTCGGGCAGACCCTTTTCGGTAATGCGCAGGGGCTTGAGGTCGCTTGGATCGGTGGACTTATTCACAAAGATCTTTGCGCCGTCATTCTTGCCGGTAATGCGCAGCACCTTGCCGTCGGCAGAGGTGTTGGCGTTGTAGTTTTCGACCGGTGCATCGTTGATGCTCAGTACATCGGTGTTCAGGGTAAGTTCTGCGCTGCCTGCGCCCACCAGATAGATGGTATTGGTGGAAAGAGGCAGAGTTCTGCCGTTCATCGCAGTCACACCGCCGTTACGCACCACCAGTGTGCTGAGCTGCTGTCCTGCGGGCAGCAGCTTCTGGATGCCGTCAGGCAGTTCGCCCAGAACCGTATCCGAAATGGTGTAGGTGTTATTGCCATAGGTATTGAAATTGCAGCTCTGGATCACCGCATTGGCAATAGAGCAAGAGCCATTGCAGAACAGGGAATCAAAGGTGCCGCCGGTGATCTCGACCGCACTGTTCCCATTGATCGAGTTGATGCCCGCGCTGACATTGTGGAAGGTGCCGCCGCTGATCTTACCGCTGGTGATCGTCAGTCGGCCGTTTTCGCCAAACTCACCGCCGGTAATATTAGCATTGGTGATCTCGACATAGCAGTTGATAGGCACATCGCTCAGCGCGCTGAAGTCGAAGTTTGCACCGCCCTGATTCAGGATCTGCACAGTGCTTTCATTGCTGCTGTCGTTGGGGTAGCAGTTATAACCCCAGCCGTTGCCCATGTAAACACGGTGCAGCTTTGCGTCCGTGTCCAGACTGTCCACATAGGTCACGTCGGTCAGATCGGGCTGACCCTCATTGTTAAAGCGCAGTTCTGTGGCGCCAAGTGCCATAGGAACCAGCTTCATGGGTGCGCCGTTCTGCGCCGGGATCATGTTAAAGCTGGCGGAAAGCGTTTTTCCGTCTGCGCTGATGGAGATCGTGGCAATCGTAGAGTCAAAGTATGTGAAGGCGTAATTTTGGGTACCGGCGGGCAGTGCCATGACACTGCCGCCGGTAGAGGCTACCGCCCATACATCGCAGCCGGTGTCGCTTTCCACTACCAGTTCCAGATCGTTCCCGTTACCGGAATAGTTATACTTCTTGATGATATAGATTTTTGTTTCCTTTTGTCCGTTCAGGGTGCAGTTTTTCGGCAGCAGCAGCTGGTGTGCCTGCTGCTGCGTGTCGGCGCTCAGACCGGAGATATCGCGGAAAAAGCCGCCCCGGACATAGCCGCCGTTCTCGGTCAGCTTATCGTAGGTGCCGCCGTCAATGGTGCCGTTTTCCAGCACTGCTTCGGCGTAGCTGCCGCCCAGAACGCAGACGCCGTACATATTGCCGGCTTCTATCAAAAGTGTACCGGTGACAGTGCCATCCAGCAGATAAACCGTGTGACTATTAGCATTCTTGACGGTCACATTGCAGCTGACCGTGCCGTCCAGAATGTACTCGGTATCTTCACTGCCGGTACCGGTGATGGTCAGCCCGGTAGTTTCGTCAAAGCTCCAGCCGGTACCGGCTGCTGCCTTGGGCAGACCGTTCGTACCGATCTTGATCTTGACCACCTGATTATTTGTTTCAGAGTTCTTACCAACAGCCTCATGCTCTTCTTCGGAGCTGTAAGTAATGCTGTTGGTTTCTTCCGCCGCTGCGGAAGAAAACCCTGCCCCTGCATCTGCAAATGCGGATACAGGAAGGATGGAGAGCACCATACTGAGTGCCAGTATCATGCTCACGATGCGTTTTTTCATGATATCCTCTCCTTTGTCGGTTGATTTGTCCGGCTATACCCCCAAACGGCACAGCCGGAACGGACAAAAATGCCAAGTTGAGTATAGCACCAAAATTCAAGGAAATAAAGCGCTTTTGCGGGCAGCACCTGCCAAAAAATGGCGCAAAATTATGGGCAAAATCACGATACGGGGGGGGGTATGCTTTTCTCCCATAAAAAAGCAGTTCCGAAACGCCCGCAGGCGTTTCGGAACTGCAATAAAAATATTCTTTCCGCTCTTTATGCCCAAAGCACACGCGGCGGGCATTCAAAAGCGTTTTACTTGCCCGCCAGCAGCACCGCCAGCACGGCTTTCTGGACGTGCAGACGGTTCTCTGCCTCGTCAAAGATCTCGTCCGCGTGCTGCTCGAACAGGGCGGTGGAGATCTCCTCGCCCCGGTGGGCGGGCAGACAGTGCAGCACCAGCGCGTTGGGCTTTGCGTTTTCCAGCAGACGGCCGGTGAGCTGGAAGCCCACAAAATCCCGCAGACGCTGCTCGCTTTCAGCCGTGCCGGGGGCGGTGGTGTTCCACGCGGCGGTGGCTACAATGTCCGCATCCCGCAGGCCCTCGGCGGGGTCGGTGGTCAGGTGGAAGGCATTGCCGTATTTGTGGGCAAACATCAGCACATCCGCTGCCGGGCGGTAGCCCGGGGGACAGACGCAGGATACCTGCATCCCCGCCAAAAGGCCGCCCACGATCAGGCTGTTTGCCATGTTGCTGCCATCGCCCACAAAGCAGAGTTTCAGCCCTGCCAGCGTGCCCCGGCGCTCCCGGATGGTCATCAGGTCAGCCAGCACCTGACAGGGGTGGGCGTAGTCGGTAAGGCCGTTGATCACCGGAATGCCGGAAAGCTCCGCCAGCTCTTCCAAATCCCGCTGGCGGTAGGTGCGCCAGACGGCGCAGTCGTAGTAGCGCCCCAGCACCCGGGCGGTGTCCCGCAAAGGCTCGCCGCGCCCGGCCTGTAATTCGGCGGTGTTCATGTAGTTGCCAAGACCGCCCATCTGATACACGCCCACCTCAAAGCTGGTGCGGGTGCGGGTGGATGCCTTGGAGAACAGCAGCGCCACGCTTTTGCCCGCCAGCAGCGGGGCGGTGCGGCCCGCCTTGCAGTCCGCTTTCAGCCGGTCTGCCACATCCAGAATATGGGTCAGCTCGGCGGGGGAAAGGTCGCTCATTTTCAGCAGATTTTTCATGCCTGCTCCTTCGGAGCGGTCGGCTCCATCGTGCCCAGCACCTCGGCCAGCACCTCCAGCGCCATGTCTACTTCGTGCTCGGAGACGGTCAGCGGCGGCAGCAGACGCAGCCGGGTCTTGGCGGTAAGCACCAGCAAGCCTTTTTCGCGGCAGGCAGCCAGCACATCCGCAGCCTGCACGTCAAAGAACTCGATGCCCACCATCAGGCCGATGCCGGAAATGTTCTTGACGTGGGGCAGCTTTGCCAGGCCGGTGCGCAGCTGTACGGCGCGCTCGCTGACCTGCGCAAGGAAGCTCTGGTCCAGACGGTCCACCACCACGTTGGCACCGGCGCAGACCACCGGGTTGCCGCCAAAGGTGGAGCCGTGGGTGCCGGGGGTCATGCCCTCGGCTACCTTTTCATTCATCAGCACCGCGCCGATGGGCAGACCGCCGCCCAGCCCCTTGGCAAGGGTGACGATGTCCGGCTTGAGGTTATAGTGCTCACAGCACAGGAAGGTGCCGGTGCGGCCTACGCCGGTCTGCACTTCGTCCACGATGAGCACAAGGTCTTTTTCGTCGCACAAAGCGCGCACGGCCTGCACATACTCCGGGTCCAGCGCCATCACGCCGCCTTCGCCCTGAATGAGCTCCATCATCACGGCGCAGGTGTGGCGGTCTACCAGCTCCCGCAGCGCTTCGATATCCCCCGCCGGGACGTACTGGAAGCCCTCGTTGAAGGGGCCGAAGTAGTTGTGGAACACCTCCTGCCCGGTGGCGGTCAGGGTGGCAAGGGTGCGGCCGTGGAAGCTGTTGACCAGCGTGATGACATTGTAGCGGTCCTTGCCGTAATGATCCACGCTGTACTTGCGGGCGGCCTTGATAGCGCCCTCGTTGGCTTCGGCGCCGGAGTTGCCGAAGAACACCTTACTCATGCCGGTGCGCTTGCACAGCTTTTTCGCCAGCTTGCCGCAGGGTGCGGTATAGTAGAGGTTGGAGGTGTGCTGCAGCTTGTGTGCCTGCTGGGACACGGCTTCTGCCCAAGCAAGGTCGCAGTAGCCAAGGCTGTTTACCCCGATGCCGCTGGTGAAGTCCAGATACTTCTGTCCCTCAGGGCCCTCGGCGTACAGCCCGTGGCCTTTTTCCAGCACGACGGGGCTGCGGTTATAGGTGTGCAGGACGTACTCGTTGTCCCGCTTGATGACTTTTTCAGAATCCATAGGTGTACCTCCTGTGAATAGAAGTTCCGCGCATACGCTGCTCCCCCGGAGGGAGCGTTTTTTCTATTATAATACTGCTTTTTCGCTTGCGCAATCTTTTTATTCGCGGTGGCTGCGGCGGTAGAAGCGGGTACCGGAGCCGCGGTCGGAGAACAGTTCCAGCAGGATGGAGTGCGGCACGCGGCCATCAATGATGACTGCTTCGTGCACGCCCTGATAGATGGCATCCGCCATGCCGCCGATCTTGGGGATCATGCCGCCCGCAATGATGCCGGCGGACTTGTAGCCCTCGATCTCGGACACTTCCACCTCGGGGATGAGGGTGCTCTCGTCGTCCTTGTCCCGCAGCAGGCCCGCAATATCGGTCATGGACACCAGCTTTTCGGCCTTGAGGGCAATGGCGATCTGAGCCGCTGCGGTATCGGCGTTGACGTTGTAGGCCTGGCCCAGGTCATCCATGCCGACGGTTGCGATCACCGGGATGAAGCCGCCGTCCAGCAGGCTGGCGATCAGGGTGGCATCCACATGGACGATCTCGCCCACATGGCCCAGCTGGGGGTCCAGCTCGGTGCAGCGCAGCATCTGGCCGTCCATGCCGCACAGGCCGACGCCACGGCCGCGCAGCTTTGCCACCAGATCCTTATTCACCTTACCGGCCAGCACCTGCTGCACGATCTCCATGGTGGCGTCATCCGTGACGCGCAGACCGTTGGCGAAATGGCTCTCCACGCCCACCTTCTTGAGCATCTCATTGATGGCCGGGCCGCCGCCGTGCACCAGCACCACCCGCACGCCCAGCAGGGTAAGGGTGACCAGATCGTTCATGACGGCGTTCTTGAGTTCTTCGTTGATCATGGCATTGCCGCCGTACTTCACCACCATGGTCTTTCCGTGATATTTCTGGATGTAAGGGGTGGCCTCGGAAAACAGGCGCGCCATTTCTTCATTTTTCATCTGTGTCTGCTCCTATCAGGTGCGGTAATCGCCGTTGATCTTGACGTAATCGTAGGTCAGGTCGCAGCCCCAGGCCTTGGCGCTGGCGTCACCGGTGCCCATATCCACCTTGACCAGCACGTCGTGTTCGGCCAGCACCTTGGCGGCGTCCTCCTCGCTGTAGGGGTGGTAGGCGGCATTCTCGCACACATACACCTCACCGGCGGCGCTGGACAGCCAGACGCACACCTTGTCGATGGAAAAATCACCGGGGGTGTAGCCGATGGCGCACAGGATGCGGCCCCAGTTGGCGTCGCGGCCAAAGACCGCCGCCTTGAACAGGTTGGAGCACACCACACTGCGGCTCACCGCACGGGCAGTTTTCAGGTCGGGAGCGTGGGTCACCTCGCAGGTGATGAGGTGGGTAGCGCCCTCACCGTCACCGGCGTGCTCGGCGCACATGTGCTCTGCAATGGCGGTCAGGGCCGCCACAAAGGCATGGTAATCCTCGTTTTCCTCGCAGATCTCCGGATTCCCGGCAAGGCCGGAGGCCATGATGATGAGGGTATCATTCGTGGAGGTGTCCAGATCCACGCTCATCTGATTGTAGGTGCCGGGCACCACGGTCTTGAGGGCCTTTTCCAGCAGGACAGGGGACACCGCCGCGTCGGTGGTGTAGAAGGCCAGCATGGTGGCCATGTTGGGGGCGATCATGCCGCTGCCCTTGCCGATGGCACCCACGGTGCACATCTTGCCGCCCAGCTCGAACTGGATGGCGTACTCCTTTTTATGGGTATCGGTGGTCATGATGGCGGTAGCGGCATCGGTGCTGCCCTGCTCGGTGGCGGCCAGCTTGGCGGCGGCGGCAGGGATGCCCCGGGCAAACGGGTCGATGACCATGGGCTGGCCGATGACACCGGTGGAAGCGGGCAGAACGTCCATGGCGTCGATGTCCAGTGCCTTGCCCACCAGCTCACAGCATTCCTCGGCCAGCGCCACGCCGTTGGCGGCGCAGGTGTTGGCGTTGCCGCTGTTCACCACGATGGCCTGGGCATAGCCGTCGGCCAGATGGGCGCGGTCCACCTTGATGGGTGCGCCGCACACCTTATTGGTGGTGTACACACCGGCGGCGGCACAGCGCACGTCTGCCTTGATGAGGGCCAGATCGTATTTTTCGGTATGATTTGCACGGATGCCGCAGTGCACGCCAGCCGCTGCAAACCCCTTGGGCGCACAGATGCCGCCCATAACTTCTTTGTACTGCATAAAGATTCTCCTTTCCCACAAACAGGTTTCACACAAGCAAGCTCGCCCTCTCAGTCAATGCCTTGCGGCATTGCCAGATTCCCCCTTTTGTCGCTTACGCGACATCTTCCCCCGGCACGGGGGAAGTCTGTCCTCTCAGGGGGAGCTGTCACCGTCAGGTGACTGAGAGGGTTCTCTTTGTTATTCCAACCCCTGGGTCTCCGGCAGGCCCAGCATCAGGTTCATGCACTGGACGGCTGCGCCGGAAGAGCCCTTGCCCAGATTGTCGAACAGCGAGACCAGCATCATCTGGTCACCTGCGGCGTTCACGGTCAGGTACAGCTCCATGCGGTCGGTGCCGGCCATGGCGTTGGAGTACAGGCCGTTTTCCGGCAGAGGTTCGTTCAGGGCGTGCACCTTCACGGTGGCGGCATCCTTATAGTAGTCTGCCAGACCGGCGGCCACGGCTTCGGCGGTGGTACCGGCCACGGTCAGGTCCAGCGGCACCAGCACCTGCATGCCGCAGTAGTAATCGCACACCACCGGCACGAACATGGGCGTATGAGCCAGCCCGCTGATCTCCTTCATCTCCGGCAGATGCTTGTGGGCAAGGCTCAGGCCGTAGCTCTTGGGTGCATCCAGCTTGCTGTGGGCCGGACGGTCGGGGCTTTCGTAATCGGCGATCATCTTTTTGCCGCCGCCGGAATAGCCGGTCAGCGAATAGCAGCTCAGAAGCACATCCGGCGCAAGCAGTCCGGCGGAAATGAGCGGATAGACCAGCGCGATAAAGCCGCTGGCGTGGCAGCCGGGAACGGCAATGCGCTTTGCCTGCCGCAGTCTTGCCTCCTGCACGGGAGAAAGCTCCGGGAAGCCGTAGCACCAGCCGGGCGCCGTCCGGTGCGCGGTGGACGTGTCGAGCACGACGGTATCGGGATTTTCGACCCATGACGCGGCCTCGCGCGCCGCATCGTCCGGCAGGCACAGAAACACGACGTCCGCCTCGTTGAGCAGCCTTTTTCGGCTGGACTCCAGCTTGCGCTCCGATTCCGGGAGCGTCAGAAGCTGAATGTCCGTTCGTCCATGCAGACGGTCAAAAATACGAAGCCCGGTCGTCCCGGCGCTGCCGTCGATAAATACCTTTTTCATGCAGATCCCCTCCCATGCTGCCCATCGCGCTTTGTTTGCTATAATATACATCGTTATGCATGAATATGCAAGTAAAAAATATTATATTCATCATATTCGTTGATATATACATCTTATATTGAATATTTGCTGCTGTTTTGGACAATTTGACACGAGGCAGACAAAGGCTTCCCTTTGGCACAAGGGAAGCCTTTTTGGTCAGCCGGGGACTTTCCAGTATGGTTTTCCGCCCTGTTCTGCAACGTTCATGACGGAAAACTCCGAAATGCGCTCAAAGGGCTTCTCCGGCTCGAACGGGAGCAGCTCCGGTTCCGCCGGTGCGGGTTCCGGTTCAGGCTCCGGCTCCGGCGTCTGGTCGGTCAGAATGCGCGTCTGCCCGGAAAACGGGCAGCTCCGGTTGGAGAGCCTTGCCCGCAGCCGGAGGCCGCCCGGCTCCGGCTGCGGGACGCCCAGAACGGTGCGGGCGCCGTCCGTCTCGGCGATCAGACGGATGGGAAAGTCCCAGTCCTTGCTGCATACGGCGCTGACGTTCCAATACAGGCCGTCCCGCTCGGCCTGAAGCGTCCCCTCGCGGACGCCGGTGATCGGATATGAAAGCATAAAAACACCTCCTGCAAACGATATGCAGGAGGTGCTTTCCATATTCCATGCGGCGGCTCAGCTGCCCTGAAGCCCGAAGCTGACGGCAAGAGCGGAATCGACCTGCTCCATGACGCTGCGGTCCGCGTGGCCGGTATGCTCACGCAGGCGGCGCTTATCAATGGTTCGGATCTGCTCAAGTAAAATGACGGAGTCCTTCGTGAGTCCAACGTCGTGGCCGGTCAGCGAAATGTGCGTCGGCAGGCGCGCCTTGCCGGTCTGGCTGGTAATGGCGGCGGCGATGACTGTCGGCGAATGCTTGTTGCCGGTGTCGTTCTGCACGATGAGCACAGGCCGGCACCCGCCCTGCTCGCTGCCCACGACCGGGCTCAGGTCGGCGTAGAAAATGTCGCCGCGTTTGACGTTCGTATCCATTTGCTTCACACTCCGCGGAAAAAGTACGCGCGCGTTTCGCGCCGCTGTTTCTATTCTCCCACGCAGAGGTCAAAAATAAACAGAGGAACCTCGCTTTCTTTTCACATTCGGATGCTTCCACTTCATACTATGCAGAAAGCGGCGAAAAATGGCGGATCATCGTTCTGCATTTTAAGAAAGTTGAGCAGTGAGTTGACATAATCATGCGCCTACAAACGATATGCAGGGAAGTCCTGCTCAACCGACTCAAAGCGTCACGACAACATCGGCCTTTTCGATCAGCGCCGCGTCGTGGGACGCCGCAATGACGGTGGCGGACTTCTTTAAAAGCAGGATCTGCTCAATGATGATATGGCTCGTCTCTGGATCAAGCTCGGACGTGGGCTCATCGAGTAAGTACAGCGGCGCGTTTTTGTACAGCGCGCGCGAAAGCGCCACGCGGCGCTGTTCGCCGCCGGAAAGGAATTTTCCCTTGCTGCCCACCGCAAAGTCCGCGCCGCGTTCGCGGACAAGCCCGCCCAGACCGGAGGCGTGCAGAGCGTCTTCAATCCGCTGCCCGTCCGGCGCGTCGCTGGCATAGGCCACGTTGTCCGCGATGCTGCGGTCAAAGAGGTAGGACGCCTGAAACGCGACGGAGACAGAGCTGCGCAGCCGGTCAAGCTGACCCGTCATATCCACATGATCGACAAGGATCCTGCCGCCTATAGTGGGCTGATTTCCCAGCAGCGCATTCAGGATCGTGGACTTGCCGCTGCCGCTTTCGCCCGCCAGCACGACGAGCTGATGAGGCGCCGCGGTAAAGCACAGATCCTGCAGCTGCTTGTGCTCGCTGCAAGAGACCGTCACATGGTCAAATTCGACCGCGGGCGCGTCATGCAGCGCATACGGGGCGGCCGGGGACGCTGCCGCCGGCTTCAGTTCGAACACTCTGGCGAGCGCGGCGTCGGCCTGGAAAATATCGTTGCCGTACCGGCTGATCGAAGCAGCGGGCGTCAGGATATTGGACATATAGGAGTACGCGACGGCGATGCTGCCCGCAGTCGCGGCCCCGGCCAACGCAGAACGGGCGGAGAAGACGACCGCCGACAGATATCCGATGGTCATCAGCGTGTAGGTAACGCCCCAGTAGACATTAAAGATCCGCTGGCTCTTTCTGTTCAGGGTATACATCTGATGCGAGAAGGCATGGAAGCCCGCCGCCTCAAAACGCTCGCTTCCCCATGCCTTGATAATGGGAATACAGTACAGAAGGTCGCCGACAGCGCCCACGAGACGACCGCTGGCCGCGCGCTGCTCGGCGGCAATCTCCTTGCTTTTGACCGCCACGCGCTTGCTGGCAGCATACAGCGGGAGCACCAGCGCCAGCGAAATCGCACCGAGAACCGGGCTCCAGACGAACATCATGACGACAGAGCCAATCATCTTAAGCACCATTGGCAGCAGACCGTTCAGCGGCCCCGCCACAGCGCGGACGACGGCTTCGACGTCCCCAGAAATCCGGGAAACAATGTCACCCTCCCGCCGTTCCTCCTTGTACGGCTTGTAGGACGCCAGCGCCCATGTCATGGCATCGTCACGCAGCGATTCGATGATTCCGCTTGACAGCATGGTGTTTGTGTAACCGTATACGATGCTGATTATGTGCTTCGCCGCGTATACAACGCCAAAGAACACAAAGTGCAGCGTGAGACTGGTTCCCAGAAGGAAGGAGAACGTGCTGTTGCCTGTGGAGAGAAGGTCGACCACCGCTGCGATGATCTGGATGGGGAGCAGACTCAGTCCCGCGTCAATGACGGACAGGAAGAAGACCAGCAGGATCGTGGGCCTTTTCGTTTTCAGGTACGGGAGCAATCCTCGGATTCCATTTAATTGCTTCAGGTGTTTCATCATCTGTATGTCTCCTTGTCTGTAGTGTAGGTATGCACACACATCTTCAGGGGGCACTGCGGCAGGCTATGAAATGAAAAACACTTCCTTTCGGTGTACTTCGGGTATTATGTATAGATTATTTGACATGGGCAGGGCTCTGTGCCGTACCCTGTAGGTCCGTGAGAAAGCTGCGGATTCGCCGAAAAGCTGCACAAAATCAGACGATATATTGCAAAATCTGCGATGTCTCCGTGCCACGGTGGCAAATACGCGGAATGCGCTTGCTGATCTGGCAGAGGAGCTCATAATTGATCGTCCCCTGCGCGGCGGCAAGGCGCTCGCACGGCACGAGCGTCCCGTCGTCGTCATAGCCGAAGATCGTGACGATATCGCCGGGCTTCGCGTCCGGCACTTCCGAAACGTCCAGCATACACATGTCCATACAGATTCTCCCGATAACGGGAACCAGCTTGCCTTGCAGATAGAAGCTTGCCTTTCCGGTCAGCAGGCGGCTCAGGCCGTCGGCGTAGCCGATGGGCAGGACGGCGACGCGGGTATCATGCGCGGTTTTATAAAGCCGTCCGTAGCTGATATCCGTCCCGGCAGGTACGGTGCGCACCTGCGCGATCATGGAATGCAGCGACATCATGGGCCGCAGGCTGATCGCGCCCTCCAGCTCCTCCGACGGCGCGTTGCCGTAGGTGATGATGCCGGGGCGCACCATGTCGAGCGCGAATTCCGGGTACAGGATCGTTGCGCCGGAGTTGCAGCAGTGGCGGAGCTCCGGCTTGATCCCGGCGCCCTCCATGGCGCTGAGCATGTCCATGAAGCGCTGATATTGCAGGCGCGTAAACGAAACGTCTTCCTCCGCCCGGCTGTCGGCGACGCAGAAGTGCATGAAAACACCCTCAATGTGCAGGTGCGGCAGCGCCGCAGCCTGCTTCAGCTCGTCCAGCGTCCGGTCGTTGTCATAGGCAAAGAAGCCGATGCGCGTCATGCCGGTATCAAGCTTGAGATGCACGTTCAGAATGTAATTTGTCCCGGCCAGCGCCTCGTTCAGCTCCTGCGCGTAGGCCAGCGAATGCACCTCCTGCGTGATATCGAGGAAGATCATATTCGCGGCGTACTCCGGCGGCGTATAGCCCAGGATCAGAATCGGCAGGCGCACCTCGCCGCGCCGGATCTGCACGGCCTCCTCCAGATTGGACACGGCCAGATATTCCGCGCCGAGATCGGCCAGCGCCCGGCTGACCGGCACGGCCCCGTGGCCGTAGGCATCGGCCTTCATCACGCCGAGAAAGCGCGTGCCGGACGGCAGATGTGCCCGGATGGAGCGGTAATTGTATTCCAGATTGTCGAGCGAGATATCCGCCCAGGTTCTTTTGAGTGTCTTCATATCTATTCCTCTGTTGATTGCATCGAAAACGCGGAGATATCCGCGCGCAGTACCATCCGGCCCTCAAAGCTCAGCTCTGCGCGGACAGGCGTGAGCGGCTCCTGCGAGAACCATGTGTCGACGACAAGCTCCTTTTCCTCGTAGCCCATCCGATAGGTCGTGCGCAGAAGGCCGTCCTCCGTGCCGGTCGCGTCGATGTACTCCCCCGCCCAGCACTGTCCCAGAACATAGGGCGCGGCCAGCGGCGCAAGATTTCCATTTGCCAGCGAGCCAAGGCCGAGCTGCATCCCGTCATAGGAAACGGACGCTGCAGTATCCTTGACCTGCGCCTGAATGCCCGCGATCGACTCCGGCTCCGTCACAGTGACGGATGCGCCTGTTTCAGGCGAGAATACGCAGTCCAGCGTGAAGGACGCGGCGCTCTCGCCGTAGTCCGCCGTAATGGCGGCGGTGAACGAGCAGCCGCCGGACTGCAGAAGCGCCGTGCGGAACGTCAGCGGCGGCTGGGCTGGACGTTTGGCCGAGCAGGCCGACAGGAGCATGGGAACCGTGCAGAGAAGAAGCGCCAGTTTTTTTCGCAACAAATATCACCCTTATGGCAGAAGTCGCGGAATGCGCAGCAGCAGATCCTCCGGCACCATGCCATACTCCCCCAGCTCCTGCGCCGCAAGATCGGCGGCGGAGCCGTGCAGCCATGCGGCTGCGGCAGCTGCCTCCAGCGGCATGATATGCTGGCCCAGAAGCGACACGAGCATCCCGGCGAGCACGTCGCCGCTGCCGCCGGCCGCGAGGCCGGGGTTCCCTGTATGGTTTACATAAACATTAAAGCCGTCGGTAATGACCGTCCGGCTGCCCTTGAGCAGAAGGACGGCGTGCGTCCGGTCCGCGAGGCGCATCGCCTCCTGCGTCCGGTCGGCTGCTTTGGGGTCGCCGCCCAGCCGCAAAAACTCGCCGTCATGCGGCGTGAGCACGACCGGACAGGCACATCCGCGCAACACATCTATATGCGCCGCGACGGCGTTTATGCCGTCCGCATCTAAAACGAGCGGCGCGCGGCAGACGGAAAGGACCGCCTGCACCAGCCGCGTCAGCTCCTCCGAGCGGCCAAGACCGGGGCCGAGCAGCACAGCGTCCATTTCGGGAAGCCTGTTTGTGATCGCGGGCAGCGCGGCCATGCAGAGCCGCCCTGCCTCGTCGCACGGGAGCGGAAAGACGATCTCGCTCCCCGCGCCTGCGGCGATGATCGGATAGATTTTCTCCGGCACGCCGAGATACACAAGGCCGCTGCCCGTGCGGAGCGCGGCCTTTGCCGCAAGCCTTGCCGCGCCGGTCAGTCCCTCGGAGCCGCAGAGCAGAAGGACTCTGCCGTAATCACCCTTGTGGCTCTCCCGCCGCCGGATCGGCAGCAGCTCCCCAATCAGCTTCCTGTTCGTGCATTGCGCTGTCCATGCAGGTCTTGCCATTTCCGCAGCCCTCCATATTAAAAATTATAGCTTCTTTTCGAGCAGCACGAGCCGCACATTCGGAATGCTGTTGAACGCGCACGGCACGATGTCCGCCTCCCGGTAGCCGAGCCGCGCGTATAAGCGCCGCGCGGCAGCGTTTTTTTCGTTGGTATCCATCCGCAGCACGGTGCAGCCCAGCGCTCTCGCCGTATCCTCATAGAATTGCACAAACGCGCGGCCGATGCCCCGGCCGGAGAGGTCGGGATCGACGGTCAGCGTGTGCAGGACGAAAACATCCCTGTCCTCCGCCGCATAGGCCCAGCGGCCCTCCGTGTAGACGTCCACCTGCCTCTGATTGAGAATGCCGGAGGCCGCGACGCGGCCCTCTGACTCGCAGACGTACAGGTCGCCGCGCGCAAGCGCCTGCTCGGCGTCAAATCGGATCGGATATACACCCGTGACCCAGCCGATGGTCACGCGGCCTGCGTCCTCCTGCGCGTGGAGCCTGTCATAGATCGCCGTTACGGCGTCAAGGTCAGACGCGGCTGCTTTCCGAAAGGTCAGCGTTTTTGTTTCCATTTCTTTGCTTCCTCTTTTCCAAAAGCTGTCCGACCAGATGCAGCACCTGCTTCTGGTACTTCCACAGCAAAAACGCAATGCTCAGCATCAGCACGACCAGCACAGCAGAACCGATCCAGTCGCCGTGGATCAGATTGCTGCCCAGCCAACAGTAAACCAGCGTGCTGAACGCGCTGCCGAAGAACATGGCAAGCGTAAATTCCCACGGCTTCAGCCGGGAGCGGCTGGCGGCAATGGGGATAAAGCCATTCGGGATGAGCGGCAGGAAGCAGAGCGTCACGACCATATAGGCCGGATGCTCAGACTTCGCAACGATATCGAGTTTGTCCGAGCTGTTGTCCGGCAGGAGCTTATCGAGGTACTTCCCCAGACGCTGGTAGAGCGTAAAGCTGATGCCATGCGCAAGGGAGGACGAGACGAGGCAGATGGCGAACGCGCGCCAGACGCCATAGACGACGCCGGCGGCCACATTGACGATCACGCCGGAAATGACGATGGACCAGACCTGCACCATCTGCAAAAGCGCCATATACAAAATGCCGGTGAACGACATATCGCAGCTCAGATACGCCTCCAGCGCCTCTTCGTCGCCGCTGCGCAGCAGAGGAATAATATCCGGCATCGTCTGCCGCACCACCAGATAGACCAGCAGCAGCGCCGCCAGCACAAAAAGTGCCATGATGCCGCCGCGGATAAGCTTTGTTTTCTTCATCATTAACCGTGCTCCAGATTGGAATGGAATTGATTTTACCACAATCGCGAAGAAATTGCAATCACGCGCACAGGCAAAATATACAAATTATGGATTATACTAAAGCGTACCGCAGGTCTTCTGCGCCCGGCGTCTGGAGACGGGCGTGACGCGCTCCAGGATCTCCAGAACCTGCGCGGTCAGCGCACGGTCCTCCACGTCCAGAATTTTCTGCGGCTTCGCGCCCGGATACGGAAGGCCCTCCGGCGCTTCGGCCAGCAGGTGCGCAAGCGCCGGGTGATTCTTGACGAACACCGTGTTGTCGCAGACCAGCAGGACAGGCCTGTCATTGACGTAGATCTGGTATTCGCCGAACATCCGCTTATAGTCGACGCCCCGGATCCCCTCAAGCTGCGTACAGACAAAATCCAGATAGTCCTTTGTCGTTGCCATGGCGTCCCCCTCCTGTTTTTCTGATGCAGTGATTATATCTGCGTGCATTCAGCCTGTCAAGGCAGAAAACAGGGCTGGAAAACGCGGCGGTTCCGTGGTAAGATACGCTCAGTTCCATAGAAAGAAGGGGTTGTTCTGCTGTATCTCGGGCTGCTGCTTCTGGCCGGTATTTTGCAGGGCGTCATGGTTTCGCTCAATGGCCAGATGGGCAATTATTTCAGTCTGTTCGGCATCTGCTTTTTTGTGCACGCGATCGCGCTCGTGCTGCTGCTTGCATATCTGCTGGCAAAGCGGCAGACGCTGCGGTTCGCGGGTGCGCCGTGGTACGTGTATCTGGTCGGCGTGATGGGCATCGCCATCGTCGCCTCGTCCAGCTGGTGCACACTGCACGTCGGCGCGAGCGCGTTCATGGCGCTTTCGACTGCCGGACAGCTCGTCTCCTCCGCGCTGATCGACCGGTTCGGCCTGTTCGGTATGCCAGTCACGCGCATCCGGAAGCGGCAGTTGCCGGGGTACGCGCTGGTGCTGCTGGGCGTGCTTCTGGTCGTTCTGAACTGAGGGAGGGCTGCAAAATGATCTATTATCTGACCGCCTTGATCAACGGCTTTTTCAACTCCGTCAACCGTATGACGAACGTCCGCGCCGGAAAGCTGTTCGGCACGGCAAACGGTGCGCTCATCAACTATGTGGAGGCGACGGTTCTGTCGCTGCTGCTGATGCTCGTGCTGAAAAACGGGAAGGAGCTGTCGTGGGGCTATATTGTATCCGTCCCATGGTGGGTGTATCTCGGAAGCATCTGCGGGCTGCTGGCGCAGCTTCTGCAGATCGTCGGGACGCTGCGCTCGAACACGCTCGTTTCGTCAATTCTCATGCTGGCAGGCAATCTGGGGATGTCGCTGACGCTCGATTACGTGTTTTACGGAACGTTCAGTCTGCTGCGCGCCGCCGGCATCTTCCTCATTCTGGCCGGTATGGCCTTGGTGGAAAAGGAGAAAACAGCAGAGGCGCAGACTGCAGCTGAAGAAAAGTAACGATCCGCGTGCGGAACAAGCAGCAGCGCGGCTGTCCGGTTGAAGGGACAGCCGCGCTGTTCTTGTTTTATTTCGCGCCCGGATACAGGCATTCAATGCCGTGCTCGGCAAAATAATCGAGCCATGCTTTGCTGGGCGCGGCGTTGGTCACGATGGTGTCAAACACGTCCAGCGGAGCGATGTCGATGAACGAGATCTTGTCAAACTTACTGCTGTCGAGGATCAGGATCCGCGTTTTCGCGCAGCGCAGCATGGACTGCTTCGTCTGTGAGTGGAATTCGGAGGAATCCGTGACCCCGGATTCCAGATCGATGCCCTTGCAGCTCATCACGGCCTTGTCAACGTGGTAGCGCCGCAGTGCCTGCTGCGTCTGGTCGCCGACGAGGGCCAGCGATTCCGGCTTGAGCCGCCCGCCGGTCAGGAGAATCGTCCAGCCCTCCACGTCGCTCAGCTCCACGACCAGCTCGACCGAATTCGTGATGACGGTCAGGTTTTTCTTTTCCTTGAGCTTTTTTGCCAGATATAAGGATGTGGAGCTGTCGTCGAGCATCAGATGGTCGCCGTCCTCTATGAGGCGGCTGGCAATGGCTGCGATCTGATTTTTCGCTTCCACGTTGGTCTTGTTCCGGATGGTATAGGACAGGTCTGTCTTCGTGCTGTTGCCGAGGATCGCGCCGCCGTAGGTCTTGGTGGCGTAGCCTTCCTTTTCCAGCTTGTCCAGATCGCGGCGGATCGTCTCCTCCGTGACATGATAATAGGCGGCAAGGTCGCTGACGAGGACGCGCTGCTCGGCGCGGAGCTTGTCGAGGATCTCATTTTTTCTCTCGATAGCCAGCATTTCAGGATCCCTCTTCTTTCCTGTGGCAATCCCACATAAAACAACATCAGTATAGCACGTGTGGTGTAGGAAAGCAAGCAGAGCTTTTCGCGGAATGGAAGAAAAAGTTGCGCAAAGCAGCCGATTCCGCTTGAAAAATGCGCTGCTATCTGATAAATTAAAGAAGTCGAATTATGTAAATCAATGTCGAAGCTGGAGCGTTTGTGCCATGGTCTTTTCCAATCTGATCTTTCTGTATCTGTTTCTGCCGGTCTGCCTCATTGCGTATTTCTTCTGCCCGGGCATCCGCGCGAAGAACGCTGTGCTGATTCTGTTCAGCCTGATCTTCTACGCGTGGGGCGAACCGGTCTATCTGCTTCTAATGATTGCCTCCGCCGCGGTCAACTGGTACTTCGGCCTGCTCATCGAGCGCAGGCGGAAAAAGATTTTTCTGATTCTTGCGCTGGTATTGGATCTCGGCTGTCTGGCGGTATTCAAATACGCGGGCTTTTTCGTGGAGAACCTGAACGCGGTTTTCGGCGCGTCCATCCCCGTCCCGCAGATCGCGCTGCCCATCGGCATCTCCTTCTATACCTTTCAGGCGCTTTCCTATACGGTCGACGTCTGGCGCGGCGATGTTCCGGCGCAGCGCTCGTTTGCAAAGCTCCTGCTCTACATCTCGCTCTTCCCGCAGCTGATCGCCGGGCCTATCGTCCGCTATTCGGATGTCGCCGCAC
>OOAA01000783.1_pt1 | contig 19949 bp, 29 predicted proteins | sample 1671671 | NCBI WGS metagenome assembly OOAA01 (sample SAMN06348180, study PRJEB24527) | human gut metagenome | biome: human gut; feature: ankylosing spondylitis patient; material: feces | host: Homo sapiens | place: China | collected 2015-10 | reverse complement strand
GGTGTCCGGAGACGATCACCACATGGCCGCCTTCGCCGGCGCGCACCCGGATGGGCTGCTGCAAGCCGATGGTGGCGATGTTGGCGGCCAGATCATCCAGATCGCGGAGCGCATAGAAGTTTCCCGGGTCACTGTCCAGCAGATCCACGCTGATATACTCGATCTGCTCCCGACCGGTGCCCGACTCGGACACCGGCTGTGCCAGCGTCTTGGCAAACTCGCCCATGTCAAACTTCGCCACGGTCTACACCTCCCTCCGCCAGATATTCCCAAACCCACGCGCGGTAGTCAGCTGCCGCCGCGCTGCGGGGGCTGTAGTCCATGACCGGCTGACGGGAGAACGTGCTCTCCGGTACCTTCTCCGTCCGACGAATCACCGACGTGAACACCGGCAGGCTCAGACCACGCAGCAGCGCCTCGCCCTGCCGCACCACTTCGCTGTTGTGCCACTGGCAGATCAGGACGCCGGCCACCCTGATAGCGGGATTGGCGGCGCGCATACTGTTGATTTGCGCCGCCATGTCGCTGACGCCCCAGACGGAGAAGCCATCCACCACCATGGGGACGACCACCTCGTCCGCCGCCATCAGCGCCGCACAGCTCGCCGCCGTGAAGCCCGGAGGACAGTCAAAGATCATGTAGTCCATGCCGTCGACCGCCGCCGCGTCACGGAAGTCCCGCAGGGAGCTGATGCTGTGGATGCTGCTTTTCAGCGCCCGGACGTCCAGCCCGTAGAGGGCGCTGGATGCCGGCAGCAGCTGCACAAGGCCACCGGCGTCCACGGGGATGGTGCTGTCGCTCCACACGGGCTCCACCTGCCCCTCCAGCACGTCCGCCACCGTGGCGGTGTTGTCCGGGTCGATGTCCGGGAAGTAGAACCGCGTCAGGCTCATCTGCCCGTCGCAGTCCACCAGAACCACCCGTCTGCCGGCCCGCCGCAGGGCGTCCGCCAGGTTGATGGCCGTGACGGTTTTCCCCACGCCGCCCTTCAAGTTCATGATCGCTATGGTTTTCATTGCTCGTACCTCACCTTTTTTCGTTTTTCAACCGGGACGCATTCCCGGTACCTGTACCGCCCTGTGCTGCGCTCCACCACCGCAAAGCGGCCCTCCGGATGCACCCAGACCACCGGCGCCGCGACGCTGGGCGCCCGCAGCTCCGTGTCCTTGGCGTATCGCAGCACGAAGGGAACGTATGTGACCTTGTCGCCGACCTGCATAGGCCCTCCTCTCAGAACGGCACGTCGCCGTCGTCTTTAATTTCGTGGAAGCTGACCTGCGCCGGAAGCGGCGCCGACTTGGCCACCGGCTTCGGCATAGGACGGAAGCTCTGGATGCGGCCCTGAAACTGCATCACCTTGTACCAGCCAGCCTGTCCGTCCTTGTTTTTGTCGCATTTCAGGACGCGCGCCCCGGAGCGGTCCTCCGGATCCTCCAAATACAGCAAAAAGATGGCGTCTGCGTCCATGGTGATCTGTCGGCTCTCGCGGAGGTCGTACATGGTGGGCGCCTCGTTTTTCTTCCGCCCGGCGTCCGGCGTCAGCTGGGACAGCACCACCGCCGTGATGCCGTGCTCATGGCTCATCCGCTGCAAGCCGCGGCTGATGGAGCTGACCTCCTCCGGACGGCTCCAGCCCTTCCGTCCGTCCGCCTCGATGAGCTGCAGGTAGTCGATGAACACCACGTCGTAGTGCCGGGACAGCGCTACGGACTGGATGTCTGCCACGGTGAAGCCGCTGCACTGCATGATCTGCAGACCCGTCCTGCTCAGACTGGACGCCGCGTAGGCCAGCTCCTCCCACTCCTTCTCGCCCAGCTTGTTCTGCTTGATGTCCCGCAGGTCGATCATGGCCTTGGCGGACATGATGCGGTCGGCCAGCTTGTCCTTGTCCGTCTCAAAGGAGAAAAAGCCCACCCGGTACCGCTCGGCCATCTTCATGGCCATACCCAGCGCCAGACACGTCTTTCCGGCGCTGGGGTAGCCTCCGATGACGCAGTAGTCGCCTCGGGTGGTGTACACCCGCTCATCGATAAAGTCATAGCCCCAGCGGATGTACTCCAGCTTCTCCGTCTCCTCATGGCGGGCAGAGAAGTTTTCCCACATCCGGGTCATGTCCCAGACCTCCACGCCGGACTTCAGGCTCATGGCGGCGTTTGCCTTCTCCATCAGCTTTTCCGCCGCCGGAAGATCTTCCGTCTCCGCCAGCGCCGCGCCGATGCTCCGCAGCCGCCACACGATACTCTCCCGCTTGAGGATCTCCACGTAGGAGCCCACGTTGGCGCTGGTGGGCGTCACGTCCATCAGCTGCACCAACAGCTCGCCGTAGTCCTGCCCGGCGCGCTCCTTCAGCGCCGCGCCCACCGTCACGGGGTCGACGGGCTGCGCCTCCTGAAACAGCTGCCGGATGCAGCTGTACACCGTGCGGTAGACTGACGACACGAACATCGTCTCCGACGTGTCCGCCAACACATCGGCGATGCAGTCCGCGTCGATCAGCATCGCGCCCAGCACGGCGGCCTGCGCCGTCGCCAGCCTCTGGGACTGGATCGGACTGTCTGTTGTCATATCTCGTAGTCACCCTTCCTCTCCTGCACACGGGTGGATGCCGGCACGGCAGGGGAGGGCGCGTCCAGCTCGTCGGCGTCCTTCCACCTCTGCCCGTTCAGGAACGTGGCCACGTGGGGGATGCCTATGCCGCGCTGCCACTCCTCCGTGGCCAGCAGTTTCTCCAGCGCCCGCCCGATCCGGGCGATTAGTGCGTCGTCCGGTTTCAGCTTGTCCCAGGCGTCCATGGCCCGCTGCTTGTTCCGCCGCCCCTTGGCCGGATAGTAGTTCCACATCCCCGCGAAGCGCTCCGGCTTCCAGTCCGGCTGCTCCCGCGGTACACCCTTGTGCACACGTTTTTGCACACCTGCCCCCAATGGGGGTATGGGGGTTATATTATAGTTTTCTGTTCTTATATTGTGGGGGGTCGACTTTTTTGCCGACACCCCCCCGACTTTTTTGCCGAGAGGGGTCTCGGCATTTTTGCCGACACCCCCTGTGCAAACACCGGCGAAGATCCGCCGCTCGCTGCCGGTGGCCGTAGGCACCATCTCCACCGTCAGATAGCCCGCATCCCGGAGCTTCCGGATCAGCCGCGTCACCGTGTCCGCCGACCATCCGTACAGCTCCGCGAAGTAGTCGTTTTTCGCCCAGCAGAAGCCTTTCCGGTCGCACAGCGCGGAGATCTCGCCATACAGCAGCTTCGCATTGGCAGGGAGGCGGTCGTCGTACCGCACGGGGGCGGGGATGACGCCCCAATAGGCGGGCTGTTCAATTTTTTTGCTCATGGCAGTCCTTACTCCCTTGTAAAAGCCTCCCGGCTCTGGTATAATTATCTTGCTCGTGAGAAGCGCGTGCGCTTCGACTCACTGAACCGCTTTCTGGCTCCACCCAGAGGGCGGTTCTTTTTTTGAGCCCTACCGCAGCCGTCCACCCAGCGGACGACGGCCGCCGCACCGGCTGCCGCGCAGATGTACTGCACCGCCATTGCCCAGCTATCCACAGATCACACCTCCCTCCGGCGTATCCAGCGGCATGAAGCGGATATCGGTGTAGTATTTCTTTCAGCGGACGGGATCCTCGATGCCGCCGCCGCTCCGGTAAAACCACAGCTTCCGGGCGCCCGGCTCCCGAGGGTCCGTCGCAAAATACCCCACGCGGTAGGTGGCCTCCCGGAAGCTCAGGGAGCCCAGCCGCACCACCACCATCTCGCCCGGCCGGAGGTACAGGCCCGGGTATTTCAAGTCCAGGCAATACCATGTTGTCACGCTCGTCACCTCCCAATCAGTCATGCGTTTCGTACTCGTCCAAAAACTCCGCGTAGCAGCTCGGACAAAAGTAGCCGACCACCTTCGCAGTGCCGCTGCCTTCGCGGTGGAGAATGCACTCACACGCGCGCTTCAAGCGCTCCTGCCCGCACTTCATGCAGCGGCAGATGTACCGCGTCCATGTAGACGAGGTCGCGATGCCAACCGTAAAATCCCATAGTCAGCATGCCTTCGCCCACGCGGCGAACAGCTCGTCCTTGGGGATGCGCGCCGCCTTGGCGATGGCCGCGATCTCCTTGCCGGAGCAGCTGGGCAGGTCCTTGATGCGAGCGTAGATGGTGCTGCGGCTCATGCCCGCCGCCCGTGCCATGCCGTCCAGACCGCCGTGCAAGGCGTAGGCCTGCGCCTTGATGCGGACCGCCATGTCCTTGGCGGCGTCTGTCTTCGTGCTCAAAATCGTCCGGGGCATCACTGCACCTCCTCTGCGTACTGCAAGGCCAGTGCGGCCTGCACGATATCCCCCAGCTCGCAGGCGATCTCCTCGAAAAGCGCCCGCTCGCCGTCACTGATGACGCCGTCCTCGGCGATCTCCATCAGCTGGTCGCTGCGGTGCGCCTCCGCGAAGCGCATCACCCGCCGCACCAGCTTGATCACCGCCACCGGCAGCGGCTCCGGCCGCGCCTCCTGCACGCAGTCCGGCAGCAGCGCCGTCTTCAGCTGCAGGTGCTGCAAGCCCAGATACTGTACGTTGTACACCGCGCACATCCGCGCCACGATGTCGTCGCCCGGCAGCCGCTCCCCGGACTCGTAGGCGCGGATGCTGGTGTCGCTGACCGCCAGCCGCTCCGCCGCGGCCTCCTGCGTCAGACCCGCCGCTTTCCGGGCGGTCTGGTAGATGTTTCCGCCGTCCCTTGCCATGGACAACTCCTCCTTTCTCCGCTATGCTGACCTCAGTGAGCAGCGTCGCTCATCAGCTCCATTTCCGTGCACTGCAAAATCGCGCACAGCATGGCGCGGTGCTTCTTGCAGGGCGTCGCCTTGCCTCGCTCCCAGTAGCTGATCACAGACCGATCGACGTTCAGCTTGTCCGCCAGCGCCTCCTGCGTCATGCCGGTTCGCTCGCGGTACTCCTTGATCCGCACTTGATTCACCTCCAATCGTGAAATTTCACCTTGCGCGCCGGAAAAAAGGGTGGTATAGTGTTCATGTCAGTAAACAGCTACACACCCGTTTTTCCGAGGGGGATACAACCTGCGCAAGACCCAGTGGAAACCCTCAAATGTACAACAGGCAGGGAAAACATGGAACCTGATAGGATTCGCCTAAACAACGCAGCCGTGCGACAGGCCGTCAAGACTGCGCTTCGGGATCTTCTGCCGGAGGATTGACACCGCTGTGCCACATCAGCAGGCTGGGCAGCGCCGCCACTTCCTGTGGGGTGCCATTGCCAGCCAGCACACGACGGGCAAAGTCAGCGATGTTCTGCGCCAGAACCGTGCGAAGGTCTACCATCTTCTCACCTCCCTCTCGTTCTCATCTGAGGGACAAGTTAAGCATAAATGAGTAATTACGCATTGTCAAGAGATTTTGAGTAATTACCTATTTTTCGTAATTTTGCATAATTGCCATATAGTATGAGGTCACTATGGAACGAGAACTTTTTGTGCAGAATATCAAAGAGCGTTGCCGCGCAAAAGGGGTCAAGCCCACCGTGGCCTGCCGCGAGGCTGGCGTCGGCACCAGTTTTATCACGGACATAAATAAGGGACAAACGCCGTCTGTTGCCAAGGTGCAGATGCTGGCGCAGTATCTGGGCTGCACCGTCTCCGACCTGCTGGGGGAGAAGGAGACACCGCCGGATCCGGTGCGGCAGGAGTTCATGCGCCTGCTGGACAGCATGACCGCTGAGCAGCGGAACGAACTGTTCGCCTTTATGCTCCGCCTGAGACGGGAGCGGGAAAAATAAAAAAAGCGCCCACCGGGCGCAAGGAAGGAGATTAGCATGGATCCGTGGGTAAGAGTCCTTGTTACATTTTTTCTGGGTGGTTTCGGCGTACATAAATTTGCAGACAGAAAGATCGGCATGGGAATCCTTTACTTGCTGACCGGAGGCATTTTTGGAATTGGCTGGCTGGTTGACACAATTAATGCTATAATTTATGCAATCAACGTTGGAACCACAGAGACTTCAAACACGCATTATTTTCAAACGGCGCACGCCGAGGATTGCAACGCTTCGGCTGCCGCTACGCCGCAGGCAGATTGCAGGTTCCATCCATGCGAGACAGATTTTGTGGGCGGCGCCAGTAGGCAGTATCGCTACGAATTCAATTTTGCACCGAACAACGAACCCAGCGCGAATATCCTCTGGGCGCTGACAGGAACATCACGGTATACCTCGCACGAGCTGACCCCCCAGCTGAACGAGAACGAAGTGCAGTTGTATTTCAACGGATCCTTGGTGGGCGCGACTACATTCAAACTCGACATGTTTGAGGATTGGATGAACCGCGGCGACCCATTAAAGATTTATCTGCTGGAAGCTGATCGGGACACTGGCGTTTTCCGCGCCGCAGTCGATTTTTATCAAGATCGCAGAAAGAAGTATTCTTGGCGAGAACAGTCGACTGTCGCGCTTACATCGTTTAAGAGCCAAGCGAAACAAGAGACTATCTCGCTTATTGTGGAGGGGCAGGAGTTAGAGCTGGATGATTCGGTCGATAATGATAGGCCCATCCCGGTCACTTACCGCGGAGACCCTATAGGAAATTTGCCGGCGAACATAAGCCATAAGGTGAGAGACGAGGGCATTAGCTTAATCGTCTTTGAAAAAAGCGAATGTGTGGGAGAGAGCGATGACGAAGACGATGTAGAGCAGCCGCTCATCCGAATATACTGGTAATCCTGCGCGCTTCGCAGAACGTACGAGCAGAGAAGAGACGGTGCCCAATTCGGGCACCGTCTCTCAGAGGATCTCGCCGCTAATGATTTTCAGCGCGGCCGCCAGGGCCTCGGCCTGCGCCGCTTCGTCCAGAGTGTCGAACAACGCCAACAAGTCCTCCTCCCACTCACTCATGTCGCGCCCCTCCTCAAACATTACCTTTATTGTACCACTTCGACAAAATATATCCAGTAAAATGCAAATTCTTTGCAGAAAATATATGTAAACGGCAGATTTGCCGCGGAAAGAGGTCGAAAATGAAGAAAATTTCCGTGTTCCTAATGGCCGCTGTTTTGGCACTGTCCATCTGCGCCTGCGGCAGCACGCCCGCCAACAATGGCGGCGAGCAGACTAAAGAACCCGCCTCTCCTCCCGACCTGACCGGCGAGTGGAAGCAGGTCAACAGAAACTCCGAGGATGCCTGGCAGGCGGCCACGATCTCCGGCAGCGAGATCATCGTCAACTGGGTTTCCGATAACGGCGACACGAAGAGCCTGTACTGGGCGGGAACATTCGTTGCTCCCACCACGGCGGACCAACCGTATTCCTGGGATTCTCAGAACGACAAAGAGCAGACCTCCCTCGCACTTCTGGCCAGCGGCGACGACACAAAGACGTTCACCTATTCCGATGGCCAGCTGAGCTACGAGGCCGGGGCTCTCGGCACCACTATGACCATCCGCATGGAGAAGGTCGGCTAAAAAAGACAGAGGCGGTGCCCGATTCGGGCACCGCCTTCTCAAAAGGAGGGAGGCTCTGCCGTGCAGTGCAAGAATAAAGGCTGCGGCCGCGAGATAGACGCCGACTCCGTCTACTGCAAATGGTGCGGCACCCGGCAGGTCCGGGAGCAGCGCAGCAAGAACACCGCCCACACGCCCACCGCCCGGAAGCTTCCCAGCGGCTCGTGGGCCTGCCGCGTCCGCGTCAACGGGCAGGACGTATCCATCACTCGCGAGACCAAGGAGGAAGCCGTCGCCGAGGCCATGGCCATCAAGCACGGCCTGAAAGCGCCCGAAAAAGCCGCCTCGACCATAACCTTGAGGGAGGCTTACCGGAAGTATATCGAATCCCGCGACGGCGTGATCTCTCCCTCCACCGCCGCGGAGTACAAGCGCCTCCAGAAGACATCCTTCCAAAGTCTGATGAAACTGCCGGCTGCCTCCATCACCTCCGAGCAGATCCAGCGGGAGATCGGCAATATGGTGAAGGCCGGGAAAAGTCCGAAGTATGTCCGCAACGTCGAAGGACTCCTTGTCTCTGTCCTGAAGCAGTTCGCGCCAGATTCGAAGATCGCCATTATCCTTCCACAGAAGCGGAAAGTGGAGCTGCGCAGGATCGAAGACGCCGAGATCGGCAAGATCATCGCAGCATTCTCCGGCACGGACATGGAGCTGCCCGTGCTCATGGCGCTGTGGATGGGGATGCGCATGTCGGAGATCCGCGGCGCCAGATTCGAGGATATCTCCGGAGGCAGGCTGCACATCTGCCGCGCCATCGTCTCCGGCGAACATGGCGACGAGGTAAAGCCGCCAAAGACCTTTTCCGGCGATCGCCGGATATCTGTCCCCGCTCACATTCAGGCGCTGATAGATGCCACCGGACGTAGCGAGGGCTACATCGTTCCAGTCTCCAGCCAGACGATCCGCAATCGCTTTATTCGCGGCCTCGCTGCCGCCGGCATTCCCCGCTGCCGATTCCACGACCTGCGCCACGCCAACGCCGCCATCATGGTCCGCCTGGGCGTAGAATCAAAGTACGCGCAGGAGAGAAACGGCTGGTCCGACGACTGGGTGTACAAGCAGGTCTACGCCTACACGATGGACGACAGGATGGTCGAAATAGACAAGTCCATGGATGAATACTTTGGCAACAAAATGGCAACGGAAGTCTGCAAGAAGTGAGTATTTAAGCCACGTATACAGGTTTTTTCAACGGGTTCGACTCCCGTACCCTGCTCCAAAGCCAGAAACCGCCTGATTGCAACAATCAAGCGGTTTTCTTTTTGTTTACAAGGCCCTGCGGCTCGCCGCGTGTCCGAGACAGCGCGAAAACCGTCCGGCCTCGCGGACTGTTTTGCGCTCGATAAAAACAACTTTTGACAATGAAATGACAACGGTGCGCCTGCGCCTACTCGATGACAATACCCTCTTTTTCGCACTCGGCATCAAGGTACTGCCACACAATGGACGAGAGGGACTGCCCCCTCCGACTGGCCAGCTCCCTGTAGGCTTCGGCCTTCTCGCGGCGAACGCGAATCGACAGCGCCTCCGTGTTTTTCTTGTGCCACGCCGCGCTGGCGGCTGCGTTCTTCTTGGCGGCTTCCTCAGACAGCTTCGCACCCTTTCTCGGCATCAGAACGCACCGCCTTCCTCAAACTCAAGGGACGAGTCGACGAATGTGGCGGTCTCCCAGAGGGACGCGCAGCAGTCCGGAGTGCGCGGAGCGACCATTTTCACGACCCTGTAGTCCGGCATCCGCTTCAGCGCCGCGCTGATGATATCGCGGCAGTCCTGCGCGGAGAGATGCTTGTGGCCAAGCGCGACGCCTACGTCGTGCAAGCTGACGATCTTGCTGCCCTCAGCTTCCTTAACAATTTTTTCAATGATCTCGGTCTTGAACTCCTTCATGATTGGCTCCTCCTGTTCTTGGTATGGCTTTATTATATACCATACCAAGAACATTGTCAAGCTATTTTGCAGAAAAAACAAAAAAGATATCCCGCACCGTTTCGGTGCGGGATATCTTTTTCACGTTACACCCCCAGCAGCTTGCCCCACGTCCCCTTCCCAGCGATACCGTCAGCGCCGAGGCCGTACTTAGTCTGGAACTTCTTCAGCGCCGATTCCGTGCCGCTGCCGAAGTCACCGTCCGCACCGGCCGCGCCGCAGGAGAACCCGTAGGCGATCAGTGCCGCTTGCAGGGTCTTCACGTCCGCGCCCTCCATGCCGCGCTTGAGCATCCGCACCTGCATGGGCAGCGTCGTGTCCTTCTCCGCAGGCACCGGCACGTTGGCGCTCTCCACAAAGGGTACGCCCAGCGCACTGCAAAGCCCCTTGGCGATGGTCTCGCCCAGCAGCTCCGTGTTGTCGATGATCCACTGCGCAATATGGGGTACGTCGTGGAAATCCGTCTCGATATACACCGTCGTGGCAGCAGGGTGCTTCACCTCGTACAGCGCGGGATACGACCGGAAGACATCCGACGCACCCGGCGTCACAGGCCCCAGCACATCCAGCACCGCCTGACACGCCTTGTACCCGGCGCTGTTTCGGTCGCCGCTATAACAGAACAGGTGCGTACCGCTGGCCTTTCCGTTACAGGCGTTGGAATGGATGGGGACGTGTAGGTCAGCCTTGAAGCGGTTGGATTCGGCCACGCGGTTTGCCATCGTGTCGTACTGCCTCAGCATCACCTCCACGCCGGAGCGCTCCAGAGCGGTCTTGCAAGCCCATGCAATGCGCCCGCACTGGATGGCCTCGGTGGTGTCGCCCACCGCGTAGGTGTTCCGCCGCTGGTCGCTGGGGGACAGATACACCCGCTTAGCCATTGTTTCCAGCCTCCTTGTGGTACTGCGCCGTGCTGATGCACAGCACCGCGCCGAGGAACGTGTCCACGGCGGTGATGGTGGTCACCACCTCGTCTGCGTAGGGCCACGCCCACACCGCTGCCAGCGCCGCGTACAGCGTGGCCACGGCGGGCATGACGATGATGACCAGCCACTTGAGGATGTCATATACCTTGTTGTTCAGCTTCATAACAAATTCCTTTCCGGCGCGTCTGCGCCTGTTCCATTTTATGCCTCACCGGATGGGCAGCTTCCGCACTTCCTCCATGACGCGCCGTGCGCTTCCGTTGCCGCCCATCTTTTCATACGGCTCGTAGAGGTACACCTGCAAATTCTCGTACTCGTCCTGCGTGACGTAGCCCCGCTCGATGTACGCCATGCCGAGGTGAATGATGCGGTCATGCGCCAGCCCAACCAGCATCTTCCGCTCCGCATTGTTCTTGTCCACCCGCTTCGATACCAGCGCCCACAAACCGCCGCTTGTCAGCAGCGCTACGATCAGCGGCACGCCGACATTCGTCCATGCTTCCATCCGGTCCCCTCCTTACAGCTCCGCGCTGTTGGCGTACAGCGTTGCACCACCCACGCTTACCGTACTCTGCGCGGGGTCCGTCCGCATAACGGGGCGGCAGTCCAACGCCTTGGCGGGACGCGCCGCCTCCGTTGTGTAGACCTGATAGTACCGCTGACACCGCAGCAGCTCCCCGCCGTAGTCCGGCAGCTCGTTCAACACCCACGCGCCGTCGCCATTTTGATGTGCCAGCGTCTGCTGGGTGCCAAGCTCCAGCTTCACGGCCTTGATGTACAGCCCCTGATTAGCCGCCATGCTCTCGAAGCACTGAATCGCCACGATGGCGCGATCCTGCAACGTGCCGACGCTCCACTTTTCGAGCGTAAACGTATTTTGCACCAGATTCCAGTCGGACACATTGGAGAGCGTCACGATGCCGCCAGACTGTGCCACGCGCAGCGAGGCGCCCTCTCCGCTGCCCTTGTAGAGCATAGAGACCGTTACCGTCTGCCCGACCGCCGCGTCCGTTTCCAGTGCCTGCGCCCATGCGGGGTTGGCGGAGGCGGCGTTCTTGTACAGCTTGACGCCCTCCGCCGTCACGTCCACAGACAGCGTAGCGCCGGTGGTATACCACATATCCACACCGTAGCCGGTTCCGGCGTAGCTCGTCTTCCCCCGCTGATTCACAATGCAGCCGTCTGCAAACGTACCGTTTCGCAGCAGGTTGGGGCTGCACCCTACCGGGATATCGATGCTTTTCGGCGTGCTGCCGTCGTAGGTGACGCTGTTGCTACCGCTGGTGATGGTCAACGCGTTGGGGTTCGGCAGCTTATCCTCCGTCGTCGCCAGCTTCGCGTTGCTGGCCTGCACACCAAAACCGGTAACAGCTACCGTAAAGGTCTGTGCCGGAAAGCCCATATCCGCCAGTTCGCCGGAGCCGGAGAATATCCATCGGCCAAGTTCAGGCACTGGGATGAATAGCGGCAGCGTTGCGGTGTACTTTCCCATCTTACACCGGCATTCCAGCACCTTCCCCGCCTCATACGCCGCATTGATGTCGGCCATCGCCACCGGGCAGGTATAATTGGGGTAGTCGCCCGCAAGGTCGATGTAGAACACCTCCGCGCCGATGTTGTCCCGCGCCTGCTGCTTCTGGGCCTCCGTCAGTGTTTGAGGGGTGTTGTACTTGACAGCGCCCTCAGCCGATGTTGCAGCGTCTGCGGCACTTGCTGCTGCCGCTGCCGCCGATGCTGCAGCAGCACTTTTCGCCTGCTCTGCCTGATCGGCAGCCGCGACCGCCTCCGCGACCTTAGCCGCCAGAACGTTGTAGTAGTCGCTGGAGATGATCTCCGCGTCGGGGAGCACGCAGGGCGCCACCTCGACGACGAAGCGGAACGTAGCCAGCCGCTCGGCCGCTGTCCCGGAGCCGCTCCCGAAGATGTCGATCTCTGCAAGTACGTCTCCAGCCACAGCCAGCATCTGTGTGGCTACCGGGGCCGTTACAATGCTGCCGGCGCAGGAGACCTTGTCGCCGCTTTCCGTCGCGTCATACAGGCCGCCAGTGCCGTCCGGCTTCCTGAAGCGGACCATGACAGCCGCCCCCGTCGGAATACTGTAAGGCTGCGCACCGTCCCACAGCGTGGCCACGATCGTCCGGGAATTGGCATCGCCCTGCACCATGTGCAGGCGACCAGGGATCGCATAAGCGGACAAGTTCAGCCCGATCGAGTGTTTGATATTCAAAAAAATCCCTCCCTTATCCGTTGTAAACTGTTATCACTGAATCGACAGTCCCCGTTCCTCCTGTTTTCGATGCCCCGCCGCTGCCATCAAACGAGAAAGCGCAGTACCAATCGTTTGATGCACACTGGAAGGCGCCAGAGGTACCTGCAGGAATAAAGCAGGTCGCCTGATTATTGCTCCCGCCAGTACAGCAGACGACATAGCCGATGGGCTTCTTCTCAAAAGGCTGGTAGTCTTTCCCATCGACTTTCAGTGTGCTAAAGCTCGCGCTTTCCGCCTCGATCGCTTTCTGTGCAATCAAGTTTGCGGCCTCCACGGAGTTCGCTTTCACATTGGAAAATCCAGCGGACAAGACGATGTTCTCAGTGTCTGCGCCGGTGATGTTGTTGCGGTAAACACGATAGATCTTCAGGAGGCTGTTTCCGTCGGCAGGATCGATGCGCAGCCGCCACCGCGTAGTGAAGTTCACTGTCCGCGCTCCACCGATGATCTGCTGGATCTGCACGGCATCGGTGATGCTGATCGCGCCGTCGCCGTTGACATCCAACTTCTCGTAGTCGGCCAGAGTCGGCGTGACAGCCTTTAGGTTGATCTGATTGATTCGATCCAGATCCGCCTGCGAGTAGTCGGAATTTTTGTAGGTCGCGCCGGTAGCGCTGGTGTCGATGGTGCCGCCGTCTAAGTTGATGAAGAAATTCTTCTGTTCGCTGGAGATCGTGCCGGCCACCAGATTCGCGGCGGTGATCATCCACGCCTGGATGCCCCCGGCAATGGTAGCGCCCATCGTGTAGGGGCCATTGTAGCCGGTGCTGCTGGCCGCCCAGCCCTCGTAGTTAAATCGCCAGACCTTCTTAGCCTTGGTGGGATCCGGATCGTCGGCGATGTAGAGCTCATCCGGCTCGCCGTCGCCGTTCGTGTCCAGCAGACGGACAGAACCTCCGTTCGCCCCCAGGAGGGCAGCTGTCAGGCTGGAGGAGATCTTCTCAACCAGCGCGGCGGACGGCTTGGCGTCGATCTCCTTCTGCTGACCGGCAATAGTGGCCGCGATGTTAGCCTTCACACTGCCGAGAGCTACGCTGTCGTAGCGCTCCAGCAGGCAGTCCCAGACGATCTTGTTCACCCGCGCCTTGGCGTCCACACCCAGACGGTGGAAGTAGACGCCTACGGTATCGCCCAGATAGATCTGCTCCAGGAACGCCACATCCTCATACCCGGAGGACTGCGCCAGCAGTGCCAGCTTCACGTCCCAGCTCACCGCGGGAACGCCGATGCGGTTCTGCTTGATGTAGGAGGCAGCTGCGGCCTGCAGCTGCGCCTGCGTTGGCTGCTGCTCGAAGCTGGAGGACAGATCCAGCGGCATAAGCCGCGTGTACCCAAAATCGCCCTCTGCGTACACAGGCGCAGCCGTGACGGTGATGCCGTTGCCCCGCCAGTACGGCACCGCACCCGTGTAGCAGTTGGCGCAGCTGGCGTCCTGTGTCAGATCGGTAAGGTTTTTCCCGTACCGCACTGACACGCCGCGGTCCGCTCCGCGTCGCGTCAGCAGCCGCACCGCCCATTCGTCAAACTCGTACTCGCCGCCGTACACGTCCAGCAGGCTGCCCTGCTGGCCGCCCAGCAGCCCCCACGCGCTGGAGGGAACCGTCACGGCCATGGCGGCGACGGTGGTCTTGTCGGTCGTCAGCTCAAAGGGGAAGTCTGTCGGCATCGCGTGGCTTTTAATAGCCGACACAGCGGATGGTGCATCCGCTGCCGTGAATGGAGACACCACATAGCCGCCGAGATCATAGGCGATGTGCCGCGCGTAGATGGCCGCTGTGCCGTTCATGCCGGGCACGATGCGATACACCCTAAAGGGCTGCATCTTGCCGTCTGGGCCAACGGTAGCCCGAAGAATGGCGCGCAGCGCGATCTCTCCATAGTGGATTCCCTCTACCGGATAGTGCAGCTCTAGTTCATACTGACCGTTCAGCTCCTGCGTCACCTTGCAGGACATGGCGTCTGCGAGGACGCCCAGTCCATTGTCAACGCTCGCCGGGAAGCTTGTGCGGTCGGCGTCATACAAAATCGGCTTCATAGTGTCCACCACCTCGGGATGATCTCCACGCTTGCAATGCCGCCCGTCCAGCGGACGACGCTTTCCCCGGCCGGCAGCGTGGGAAACTCCGGCGCGGAGATAGTATTGTTCAGGTTAAAGGCCCCGTAGGAGGCGTTCTGCGTGTCCGAATCGAGCACAACAGCGCCGCGAGGCATGCTGTTGATGCCGACAGTGACATCGCCTACCGTCAGGGTCCCCGCCCCCGTTCCGGTGACAGTGATCGTCGGCAGAGCTGTGAACGCGGTGGGGTTTCGCAAAACTTCCCCCTGCACGGCCTGCACCGGCATATCTCCGATGCGGAGAAACCGCTGCGGCTGGCAGTTAAACTCGATCGTCGCGCGGCCAAACCGGTGCATGACGCTCTCCACGTCCAGCGGGCCGGCAAAATAGGCCCTGCGGTAGGCCTCTACGTCGTAGCTGTCCTCCAGCTTCTGGTACCCACGCGGGCCGCAGAGCCAGTCAGCCACCGCGCGCATAGCGCGGGGAAGCCGCATCCGCTCCGCGCTGATGTAGATGCTGTACGCCTGCACATAATTCTGGTAGGCGGCCTGGAGAAACAGCAGGTCGCCGTTTCGCCCGGGGACGGCTTGTGTGTCCAGCTTTCGCGCAGAAAGCTGGACATTCGGATAGCGCTCAACGACAACGTGGACGTCATCAGACGATACTCCCGCCCAGAAAATCATGCAAACACCGCCTCTCTGCGCTCTACCGCGTGCTGCAGCTTGTACATGACAGCATCCGCCAGTGCGTTGACATCCTGTCCCTCCGCGCCGTAGACGTTCAGCACTACGCCGCCCATGTTAGTAGTCGTGCCGCCGCCCATGGGCAGCGGCGACAGCGCGGACAGTTCCTCGCCCATGTCGCGCATAGCCCTCGGCATGGCCTGCTCTACGCCCAGCGTGATGCCGGGCGGGATAAATTTTCCGATCTCGTTCGCAAAGACCTTAGACGGGGAATGAATGCCGAACAAGCCCTTGACCCAGTCCAGGACATCACTTACCCAGCCCCGAAGTTTGTCATAAAGCCACGACGCCGCATTGGAGATTCCGTCGAACAGGCCGCGGACCAGCTGCGACCCGACTTCACCAATAGAAGCCATTCCGGACAGGAGGCCCTTGACAATGGCGCCGATGATCTCCGGCAGCCGCACCACCAGACGGGGCAGCGCCTCGATCAAACCCTGCGTCAAGCCTGCGATAAGAGATCCCGCCGCGATGATGATCTCATCCACGTGGTCCACCAGACCCTCGGCCACGGTGATGATGGCGTCAACTGCCGCGGGGATCAGCGCCGGGAGATTTCCGGCGATGCCCGACGCAAGGGCGGCAATGATATCAATGCCGGCGTTCAGGATTTGCGGCAGCAGTATCGTTATCTGCTCGACCAGCATGGGTACGACCGCGGCTATCGCCTCCACGGCCGCAGGAAGCGCTTGCACGATGCCGGATACCAGACCACCGACTCCCTCGACAAGCGGCGGCAGGAGAAGCTCCAGAGCCGGCGCTACATAGGGAATCATGCCGGAGATCAACTGCGTGAGACCCTGAACAAAGCGCGGCAGCATGATCTGCTGGCGCGGCAGCAGGTTGTCTGCGAAGGTGTTGACGCTGTCGATCACATTCTGCACCAACTTGTCCAGATCAAGATTCTCGTTGCTCATGCCGGTGATAAGGTTGCTCCACGCGGACTTCATGGCTTTGGCACTGCCCTTAATGGTGGTGGCCGCCTCCTTGGCGGTAGTGCCGGTGATACCCATTTCCGTCTGCACCACGTGGATGGCGTCCACGATGTCGGCATAGCTGGTGATGTCGTACTTGATTCCAGAGAACTTCTCGGCGTCTGCGAGCAGCCGCTGCATTTCCTCTTTCGTGCCGCCATAGCCCAGCTTCAGGTTGTCCAGCATGGTGTAGTTTTGCTTAGCGAAGCCCTGGTAGGCTTCCTGGATGCTGGTCATGTCCGTGCCCAGCTTATTGGCATTGTCAGCCATGTCCGTAATAGCCTGGTCGGCCTTCTGAGCCGCCGCAGCCGTGTCGCCGCCCAGAGACTGCAGCAGGGATGCGGAGAAGCTGGTGACGGTCTTCATGTACTGGTTCGCGCTCAAGCCGGCAGTCTTGTAGGCGTCGTTGGCATACTGCTGCACCTGCGCGGAGGACTCCTTGAACAGGGTGTCCACGCCGCCGATCAGCTGCTCCTGCTCGGCAAAGCCCATAATGGACTGCTTGCCGAGATCTACAAGCGCTGCGGTAGCCTTCTTGATAGCTGACGCCATTGCTTTGATGCCCGAAACGATAAAGTCAGAGGCGACGTTGGCCTTCAGGACATCGCCAAAGGACAGGGCCTTCTCGCTGCCCTCGCGCATATCATCGCCCAGCTCCTCTACGCCGCTGGAGGTGTTGCGCAGCTCGCTCTGCATCTTGTTCAGCGTGGCAGCGGCTTCATTTAGCGCCTGCTGCCACTTTTGGGTCTTTTCGTCGCTCTCACCGTACTTGGCGGCCGCCTTGCCGGTCTGCTCCGCCAGAAGCTTCACGCGATCACGCTGCACATCGATCTGCCTGGACAGCACGGAGGCGGTCTTGGCATTCCTCTCCTCCGCCGTTGTGGCAGCGGTAAACTGCGAAGCCACCAGCTTCATCTGGCTTTCCAGTGTCTTGGACTGCTGAATGATCTGGTTGATCTGCCGGCGATACTCCGCCTCGCCGTCTACGCCGATCTTGGGGCCAATGTTCACAGCCATAGGCTCACCTCACTTTCATAGCTTCGTCAAATGTCCAGTGTTTCTGTTTTTTCTTGGGGGTAGCCCCGTTATAAATAGCGAGGCAGGCGATCATGTCCAGCATTTCACCGTAGCGCGTGCACATGATCTCCTGCCTCTGCATATTCAGCTTCCGCCCGTAAAACAGGAGCCAGGCAAGGTTCAGCTGGACGCCTGTGCCTTGCCGCTTTCTTTTTTTTCGGGCTCTACCTCCACCGTGGGCCTGCTGTCTTCCGTCCAGGCCGCCAGCGCCGCCTGCTGCAGCTGGGCGAACTCGCCCATCCGCAGGGTCAGGACCTCCTCCACCGTCAGGGGCTGCGGCTTATAGCCGGAATTCTCAAAGGTGCACGCCTGCTCGTAGCCCTCGCTCAGCGCGGCGATGATTGCCGCCGAGTCCCGAGCCACTCTGCCATACTGTCCCTCCAGCACCTCGCCCAGGCGGCTGATGTCACCGTCCGGGCACAAGTCGGAGATCTTGGCGGACGCGCCCACCGTAAAGCGAAAGCCTACTTCTCTGCCGTAGATCTGCATAGACGCCTCCTCTTACGCCGCGCCGCCCAAAATCGCCTTGAGGACGGCCTCAGCGGCCGCCTCGGTAGGCTGATCAGCGCCCACCAGCTTCCAGTCGTGGTTGGTGGTATCATCGCGCATCAGCGTGGCGGTCAGCTCCTGCGTCTGCCAGTCGATAGACTCTTCCTGCGTAGCAGCATCCAGGCCGGGCTGCTGGAATCGCGCCTTCGTCAGCACCACGGGCGCGTAGGTCACCACGCCGCCACTCTGGTAGCGGACGATAAAACCAATGCCCACGTAGGGGATCTCCATGCCGTCGCCGTAGTGGGAGACCTGCACCGCGCCGCCGCCCGCCTGGATCTCGGTGGCCTCGGGCAGCCCGAAGACAAACTTCTCCGCCGCCGTCAGAAGCCCGTCAACGGTCAGCGTGGCGGTGCCGTCTGCAAATACAGCCGCTGCGGTCTCTGCGGAAATGTTGTCGGCGTAGAACGTGTTGTCGTCCGTGGTATTCAGGGACAGGGATACGCTGACGCCCCGCGCCAGCAGCATGACGCCGCTGTAGGTGACCACGCCGCCAGCGTTGGCATATTTGGCCACGTAGGGCTTGCTGAAGCCCGTACAGACCTTTCCTGCTGCGCTCATAGCAGCACCTCCTATTTCATGATTTTTTCAATTTCGCGGCTGCACGCCGCGTCCATTGCCGCTTCCGCCGCTTTCTTGGCGGAGTTCACGGCCTTGTCCACAAACTTCGTCTTTTTGCGAAAGGTAGTGCCGCTGTTGACGGACCTAGCGATCAGGACATTCGGCTGCCCCCGCGGGTACTTTTCCGTCCTGGTGGAGTTGTACCCATCAAAGCCAAGTTTGACGTTGACAAACCCGTCATCATCTTTCATGCGGCTGATGCCGAAGCCATCCAAAAGCCCCGCCTTCTGCGGCAGGGTGACTGTGTCAACTAAGCCTCCATCTCGGGCGCGGCCGTCGCCCACAGGAAGAGCCTGTATCGCGCGTCGCACCGAATCAGCCACGACCGCGGCACCGGCATAGACCGTCTTGCCAACCACACCGTCCTTGGTGGACTGCTGCAGCTTGTTCAGCTGCTTGATGTAGTTGTCGATACCGCCGAACTGAAACGTAGCCATCAGGCAAACACCTCCCAGTCCCACTCATAGTGCCAGAAGCCGGTTTCTTCCTCGAACTGGCAGCTGTTCAGACTCCAGACGATCTCTGCTGCGTCGAAGGCGGCCTCCAGCTCATCCCGCCAAGGGTCGAACTCCTGTTTTGTGAACAGGTCCGTAGAGCCGGTGACCGCTTTCTCGGCGTGGACGCCGCCGGCCTCGAAGTCGTTCGCGCCGTCCTCCTGCCAGACAAAGTAGCGGTCAGACTGGATACGTCCGCCGTGGCTGACGGCATCGGTCACGGCCAAGTGCGCCGCGATGATCCGCTGCGCCCACAGGGGCGTCCTGTCGGTGCCCGATTCGGGCACATTTCGTCTTCTACTCATGGGGTACCTCGTACTTCTGCTCGATCCGGACAAGCGTCAAGTCCATGGACGGCGGGTAGACGTCCTGCAGCTGCTGCACCAGCTCAATGCCGTACTGCGTGCCGTCCTCTGTGACGGCGATGCACTGGGGGTTCACCGACGGCCGCGTCTGCGTCCGGATCACGCGCTCCACCTGCACCTGCGCCTGCCTGCCGCTGTAATACCGCTGCAGGCCGACGCGCCGCTCCGCGTAGAACAGAGTCTCCACCAGCGTCAGCGCCGGCTTGGGCTGGTATCCAGGCTGGGCGGCATCCGTTATGGTGTAGATCTTGACCACGCCGTCCCGGTAGGGCTGCGTGATTTGCCGGTCCTCAGGGTGAAACGGTAGTTTCCGCATAGATCTTCACCTGCCTGTCGTTCTGCATGGCCAGCAGCCGGTTCAGATAGTTCGTTTCAAATACATCCAGCGCGTCGCTTAAGCCGTACCGGACGTATTCCTTCAACAGCGTCAACGGCTCCCCGGGGTTTTCATAGTCA
>OOAA01000777.1_pt1 | contig 20066 bp, 16 predicted proteins | sample 1671671 | NCBI WGS metagenome assembly OOAA01 (sample SAMN06348180, study PRJEB24527) | human gut metagenome | biome: human gut; feature: ankylosing spondylitis patient; material: feces | host: Homo sapiens | place: China | collected 2015-10 | reverse complement strand
GGAGTTCGATTCTCCTATGGGCTACAATAAAAATTTAAAGATTTATTATAATGGCAAATCATAAATCATCAGTTAAGAGAATTCGTCAAACAGAGACTCGTCGCCTTCGCAACCGTTACTATGCGAAAACTGCACGTAACGCTGTTCGTCGCCTCCGCGCAATGAACGACAAGGCACAAGCTACTGAAGCTTACAATAAAGTTAGCTCTATGTTGGATCGTCTTGCTCGCAAGAATGTAATTTCTAAGAATAAGGCAGCTAACTTGAAGAGCAAGCTTGCTAAGCACTTGAACAAAATTCAAGCAGCTTAATCGGTTAAAATCCGATTCACGGCCCATTCGTCTATCGGTTAGGACGCAAGATTTTCATTCTTGAAAGAGGAGTTCGATTCTCCTATGGGCTACTCATAAGCGTTGACCGTAATGGTCAATGCTTTTGTCGTTTACGGACATTTGAACTTCTGCAACCTTAAAGAACACCGATTCAACGGCATCGACATAGGGCAAACGCCAACATCTCCACCAAATTATTCACATCCGTGGCCTTCAGTTTTACAACCACTACTCCGCACCACGAACATGCCAGCACATCCGCACAAAATTTAACCGTCCTGTTATATTCATTCCAACTCTTATTCATTCTTTTGCACGAAAATTCAAACATACGAAATGAACACACTGAAGAAAAACTTGCTGGCAGCACTTCTGCTCTGTCAAATTCTCACCGTGTCAGCCGCCGACACGATTGTAAAAGGATTCGTAAAAGACACCAATGGCAACCCCGTTAGCGGAGTTCCTGTTTCTGACGGTAGAAACGTAACCGTTACAGACAGCAACGGCTGTTATAGCCTGACAACCGACCCGGAAAGAAATCCATTAGTCTACATTTCAACTCCGGCAGCCTACCATCTGCCGCAAACTGAAGGCATTGCCAACGGCTTTTACCAACCACTAAAAACAGATGCAACAGAAAACATCTGCAATTTCACACTGCAAAAGCGAAACCAGCCTTGCGACAACTTTATCTTTATCCCGATTTCCGACCCGCAAGTCATCAACGACCAGCAGTTTGACCGTTTCCGCAGCGAAACCGTACCCGACCTCAAACAAACCGCAGACTCACTGAAAGCCTACGAAATAGTGGGCATGGGACTTGGAGACATGGTTTGGGACAGAATGGACTACATGCAACCCTACATTGATGCCGTAAAGAATTTGGGAATGACCATGTTCCAAGTTCCCGGGAATCATGACCTCAACAAAAAATACGCCGACCTCGGACGCACCCAGAACACCGCCGACGGCTATGCCGAACAAGACTACCTTGCTTCGTTCGGCCCGACAAACTACTCGTTCAACATCGGCAAGGTACATATAATAGGAATGAAAAGTACGGACTATATAGGCGGAAAGAAATATGTGGAATATCTCACCGACGAACAGTTGGAATGGCTGAAAAACGACTTAAGCTACGTGCCAAAAGGAACAACCGTGTTCCTCAATCTCCATGCACCCGTAGCCAACACTACAGTTTTTGCCGGAGGCAATGTCCGCAACGCCAACGCACTTTTCAACATTCTCCGTCCCTATGAAGTGCATATATTCTCCGGACACACGCATTACTATGAAAACACTCGCCCTCACCCGACTATCTACGAACACAACATCGGCGCCGCATGTGGCGCATGGTGGGCCGGCGAGGTCAACCGCTGCGGCGCACCTAACGGCTATCTTATCGTCACCGTCAAAGGCAATGATATAAAATGGCGATACAAAGCCACCAAACAAGGCCCGGACTATCAGTTCCGTCTTTATAAACCGGGGGAATTTGAAACACAAAAACAATATGTTGTCGCCAACATCTGGGACTGGGACAACGCCTATCTCGTCAACTGGTACGAAGACGGTATGATGAAAGGTGCCATGCAGCAGTTTGAAGACGAAGACCAGGCATACATCCAGCAAAACAAAGGAAAGCGAAGCGGCTACAAAACCCGCCACCTTTTCCGGGCAAAACCCTCACCCAACGCAAAAACAGTCACCGTCGAAGTCACCAACCGCTTCGGCGAAACATTCACTCAAACCATAAAGCTTTAAAACATTCGCCACAAACAACCGACAGGCGATGGCAGATTTTTCTGTCGTCGCCTGTTTGCTTATACACTTTTCATTCCAGAAATTTTTTCATGAAATTATTTGTTATTTTGAAAAACAGATTATACATTTGCAGTGTACTATTTAACTAATACACTAAGACAAATAAAAAATCTACGATATGAACGAGAAATTAATCAACGTAAAAGGCATCACTTTCAGCTATGGCCGAAAGAAAGCCAATGTTTTTGAGGACTTTTCCATGAGTCTTAACCGGGGTGCAGTCTATGGTCTGCTGGGCAAAAACGGTACCGGAAAATCGACTCTGCTCTATCTGATGTGCGGACTTTTGCGTCCGAAAGCCGGACAGGTTCTGATGAACGGCATCGATGTGAAACTCCGTCTGCCGCAAACGCTCCGCGACACATTCCTCGTTCCGGAAGAATTTTCGTTTCCCAATCTGCCGTTGAAGCAGTTTGTGAAACTCAACGCCCCGTTCTATCCCAACTTCAGCGATGAAATTCTGCACCGCTGTCTTGCCGACTTCGACATGGACACCGACATCCACCTCAACGAACTGTCGATGGGACAAAAGAAAAAGGCATACATGTGCTTTGCACTTGCCACCAACACGCCGCTGCTGATTATGGACGAACCGACCAACGGCTTCGACATTCCTTCAAAAAGCCAGATGCGCAAAGTGATAGCCTCCAGCATGACGGACGAGAAAACGATTGTCATATCCACCCATCAGGTACGCGATGTGGAAAATTTGCTTGACCACGTACTGATGATTGACAACAACTGCCTGATGCTCGATGCCGCATTCAGCACTCTTGCCGAACGGCTGTATTTCACTGAGCTTCCTCTCAACGAGCCGGCCGACGATGCCTTGTTCGTACAGCCGTCACTACAGGGCAAGAGTGCCATTTTCCGCAACCGTGCCGGTGAGGAAAGTACTATCAATCTGGAATTGCTGTTCAACGCCATGCTCGTCGAAGGCGACAAAATTAAAGAAGCATTAAAATGAGAAACGAAATATTTTCCTTCCCACGCTTTGCGCAACTGGCACGCTACGAAGTGCTGACACGCCTAAAAAGCCTCGGCTACTTCGTGCTCGGGAGCTATGCCGGTCTGCTTGCAGCCTATTTAGGTGTATATGCCGCTTCCAACAACTTCGACATTTTCACCCGTGGCGCATATATGGCAACAATTATGGCCATTCTCATCTATCTCTGCATATACGGGGCAGGCATTCTGAGCCCTACCCGTCAGAAAGGCGATGTGACGAACCTGCTGATGCTTCCAGCCACACAACTGGAGAAATTCGTAGTGCGTTTTTTAGCGGTTACCGTCGGACTGGTTACCATTGCATGCGTCAACATCGTGCTTGCCGACCTGTCGCGCATTGTCATTATCCGGCTGTTCAGCAATACGGAAGAATTCCGGCACATCGTTTTCGACCAGTTTTTCACCAGCCTGCTGTGCACGCACAGCGTAACCGTCTACAACAACGCCATGGAGATAAACCTCACGCCGTTCACCTTATTATGGTTTCAGTCGCTCTACATCATGGGCGGCTGCCTATGGCAGACGAAAAAGGCACAACGCACCACGGTCACATGGGTCGTCGTGCTTTGGACCGGGATTTTCCTGCTGACAATCATGGGAGCGGAAACATCCATCGACCTGCTGCTCCATGAGATTCAGGACAGCAACGAAATCGTACAGATGGTTGTCGGCGCAGAAATCCTGCTGTCTTTATTCACGCTATGCAACTGGTTCATCGCTTACCGCCTGTTCTGCACCATGCAGATAAAAGAACGCAGTTTTATCCAACTTCCTAAATTTTTCAGACAATGAAAGAGTCACAATTCAACATACACCGCTTCCTGCTTGTCGCCAAACGCGACATCATGGAAGACTGGAAAGGCAATCTGACCAAAGGCATTGGCAACTATGCCCTCTACACCATCATCATGATCAGCCTTTTCATCAATTCACACGGCATGAAATTTCAGGATTTCATAGCAAACATGGCAGAATGGATACTGGTGTTCACTTCGATTGTGTTCATATTCGTATCGTCCGACGTATTGTCACCATTGTCATCCAAGGCGAAACGAATCAGTTTCCTCAACCTGCCGGCTACGAATCTCGAAAAATTCGTATGGCGTTTCCTTTATGTCAGCATTGGTTTCCTTGCCATCAATCTGGCGGCCATCATCCTGCTTGACATCACCTACTATCTTCTCCTTCCGCTTTTCAGCCTCGGCGAAGGCTATGCCAACCTGCTCACGCCTTATCTGATTACGGAAATTTACGACCGCATCACGAGCATCTATTTCAACGTTGACGGAACACCCATCAACATAAGTGCCATTTCAGTAACCACATTTCTGGTGATGTCGCTTTGGGTACACTCGCTTTATCTTGTAGGCGGCTGCATCTGGCAGAAGCATCCGTTGCTCAAAACCGTCAGCGCACTGTTTTTCCTGTTCGTGCTGCTACTGATCGTTCTGAAAATGTTCACACCCGTTCTTTTGGATATCAAACCGTTCCTGGCTGAATTTTTCCACAACAACGGAATCAAGCCGTTTGTCATTATCGTCGATTGTGTAATCGGAGCATTCACGCTGCTGAACTGGTGGATTTCCTACCGCATTTTCCGCAGCATGCAGATTGTCAACCCAAAACTGTTCAAACGATGAAAGAATCACAATTCAACATACATCGTTTCCTGCTTGTTGCCAGGCGCGACATGGTGGAAAACTGGAAAGACAATCTCTTGAAATGCATAGCGCTTTATGCACTCTATATGCTCTGCTATTTTACCTACGGGATAAAGACAATCACCGCTATGCCGTTCCTTATTACCCTCATCTCTTTAACCGTATTTCTATTTGCATCGTCCACCATCTTCAAGCCATTAAAGAAAAAAGAGGAAAGAACGTCATACCTGTCCCTGCCGGCAAGCCAAGTTGAGAAATTCCTATGGCGCTTGTTTTATGTCACGATAGGATTCCTCTTTCTGAATTTCATAGCAGTCACCGCTATGGAAATCACCCATTGGATAACCGATTGGACAAAGGGAACCGTGCAAGAGGGAAAACATGTGTTCCTGTTTCCATTGATTGCGAAAGAAATCGCTATCAGCACCCCTCCCGACATCGCAGACTTTGCAATAGCAATATGGCTGTCGTCACTTTTCGCAATTGGCGGCAGTCTCTGGCAGAAACACCCTTTTCTGAAAACCCTGACAGCCCTGCTGATCATCTACCTGTTGCAGCTGTCTGCGCGGATTCTGCCAATAAACACCACAGCGTTATCCGACCCTGCCTACCTAATCATCGGTACATTCTTCGGACTGCTTTGCCTGCTGAACTGGTGGATTTCCTACCGGATTTTCTGCCGCACACAGATTGTTAAACCCAAACTGTTCTGACATTATGAATTTTAAAGAAAGCAAACCCATATATTTGCAAATAGCCGACCGCATCATGGACGAGATTCTTCAGGACATTTACCCCGAAGAAGCCCGTATTCCGTCGGTACGTGAATATGCAGCGTCTGTAGAAGTAAACACCAATACGGTGGTACGCTCCTACGACTACCTGCAAACCCAGGAAATCATCTTCAACCGCCGCGGCATCGGATACTTTGTCAGCAACGGGGCAAAAAATGCCATTCTGGCCCTGCGCCGCAAAGTGTTTCTCGACGAAGAATTGCCGGAAATGTTCCGGAAAATCCGCATGCTCGACATTTCAATGGAAGAAATCACCCAACTTTTCAACAAGACAAAAGAAAAAGACAGCTAAAAGTGTAGCAAAAACCTGCACATTTGCGTCTATACAACTAAACATTCAACTTATATCTGACACACAATTATGAAGGATTTGATTGTTGCCGCCGTGCTGGCGTTGCTGGCCGGCGGTTCGGGAAAAGCGGAAACCCTATGGGGAACAGTGTCCGACAACAACGGACAGCCGGTGGAGTTTGCCACAGTAGTGGCGCTCGCCGACAGCGCGCAACGCGGAGGGGCTGTCACCGACAGCATCGGCCATTATCGGATGAATCTGCCCGACGGCTCCTACACGCTGCACGCCTCTGCCGTAGGCTACGAAATGGTGGAACAGCCGTTCACGCTGAAAGGCGACAACCGCATCGACCTGACACTCAACGCTTCGGGCATACTCATCAATGAAGTGAACGTGGAAGCCTCCGCCATCCGCCGCGAGGCCGACCGCTTCGTGATGAACGTGGAAGACATGCCGTCGACTGTCGGGCAGGACGGAAAGGAACTGCTCCAACAGGCTCCGGGCGTATGGATAGACAACGAAAAGATTTCGCTCAACGGAAAAAGCGGCACTAAAATCTATGTCAACGACCGCGAGATCAAACTCAGCAACGAGCAGCTGCTTGCCTTTTTGCAATCGCTGAAGGCGGAAAACGTGAGCCGCATCGAAATCGTTCCGCAAACGGGCGTGGAATACAGTGCCGACACCAATGCCGGCATCATCAAAATCACGCTGAAAAAGAACCGTGCCGACGGCGTTATGGGCAACGTGTCCATGTCGGGAAGCATGAGTGAAAGCGAAGCCTTTCTTTCGCCGAGCGCAACGGTAAACGTGCAGGCCGGAAAATGGTCGTTCAATCTCAACGGCAACTACAACCATGCGCTGAAACTCGAACGCAACGTGTTCGACAACATCTCCTACGACAGCGGCATGAGCTACAACGCCTCCACGCTGATGAACGCCCGAAAGCTCCGCACAGGAAGCCTCCTTGCCGGCATTTTCTACGATGCCGACCCGCGCAATTCGTTCGGACTGGAGCTGAACTATTCCCGCTTCTACAAACCGGTGATGCTGACCACCAACGGTACATTCGACCGCCTTACGCAACTGGAAAAGCTGAACGGCAACTACCAACAGCGAAACACGAGCGACAACATCGACGCTACGTTCAACTACATACACCGACTTGACACGGTCGGTTCAACGCTGAAGGTGATAGCCAACTACACACGTGCGGACGAGAACCAGAAAATGAACAATCTGCGCCACACCGTCGTCGGCGATCTGCCGTCGGACTCCATTTCGCGAAGCGATGAAAATTCGCTGTTCGACGTGGCCAACCTCAGCCTCGACTGGGAAAAGATTATCAACCCGAAATGGACCATCGGCGCAGGCGCCAAATACACGTTCAACCAAATGAATTCCGACGCATTCTATGAATACTTGAAAGCCGAGGCATGGCTGCCCGAAACGGCACGCAACTACAGCGAACGCTATCGCGAAAACATTGCCGCCGTCTATGTCAAGGCGACCGCCAATCTCAGCCACTTCTCGATCTCGGCAGGACTCCGCGGCGAATACACCGACGGCAGCAGCCACGGACAGATAGTGGAGCAAAGCTATTTCGACCTGTTCCCCAACGCCTCGGTCACCTACCGCCTCGACGAGCAGGGAAGCAACTCGCTGACAGCGAGCTACGCACGCCACATCACACGTCCGTCGTTCTGGGCGCTCAACCCGGTGCGTGCGCAAAGTTCCGACTACACCTACCAGACCGGTAACCCCTACCTGCGCCCTTCCTACAACAACAATGTGAGCCTGACGGGTGTCTACAAATACCGCTACTCGCTGAGCGTATGGACCGACATCGATCAGAACCCTATCATGCAGGGAGCGATGACCGACCCGCAGAACCCCGACAATGCCCTGTTGGGACAGGTGAACGCCGACACGCAATACTCGTTCGGAGCCATGCTGACACTGCCCTTCCAGTTCACAAAATGGTGGTCGCTGAACACAAATCTGATGTATATGTACCTGTCCGACCGGATGACAGCCGAAGCACCCTTACAACATTCCAACCTTGTCATGGTCAATGTCAACACCATTTTCAACCTGCCGCTCGACTTCTATCTGACGGCAAGCTATATGTACCAAAGCAAGACACGGTTCGGAAACATGGAACTGCAACCGCTGTCGTTCCTCAACGCCAGTCTGAAAAAGACGTTTGACGACCGACGCTGGACGGTGGCGTTCAACGCCAACAACCTGCTGAATGCCAGCTTTGATTTTACCACACGCACCGACGGCTACAGCAATGCGACCAGAATGCGCAATCCTGCCAGCTTCGTGCTGTCGGTAACCTATAATTTCAATTCCGGCAAGATGTTCCAGACCAAACGAATAGAGAACAACGCCGACGAATCGCGACTGCAAAAAAGTTCCGGTGTCGGCAGCGGGAATTAGCGTCCGGCGTTTGCAGAATCCACACCGTTCAACTAACTTTGGCATGAATTAACCAAAACCAACACAATGAAACGCATATTTCTTTCAATTTTTATTCTCTGCCTGGCCGTACTTGGCATGCAGGCACAACTCCTGTGGAAAGTGGAATCACCATCGGGCAACGTAGGTCCGTCGTATATCGTAGGCACCTACCATTTTGCGCCGGGAACAATGACCGACAGCATCGCCGGACTGCGGCAGGCACTTGCCGAAACGGAACAAATGTACGGCGAAATGGAGATAAGTGCCACAATGTCGCCCGAAGCCATACAAACCTCTATGAAAGCTATGATGCTGCCTCAAGGCACCACACTTTCATCACTTTTCGACGAAACAACCCGCCAGCAGCTTGATGCAAAACTCAAGGAATATTTAGGAGTAGGACTCTACAATTCCGGCTTCGACGCTTGGCAGCCAATAGCAATCGCAACAGAACTCGTTAACCGCATTGCAATGAAAAAGCATCCGGAAAACACAGGTTCGGGTATGTTCGACTTCTACCTGCAGATGGAAGCAAAAGCGCTCGGCAAACCGGTCTACGGACTGGAGACGGCGGAACAGCAGATTGACATACTTTACGGAATGCCACTCTCCCGTCAGACGGAGCAACTGGAAAGCTTGCTCGTAAATGACAAGGAAATTGAGGAACAACTACAGGCTATCATAACGGCCTATTTCCGTCAGGACCTGCAAGCGATGTTTGAAGCGGCGATGAAAAAATTCGGCAACAAGTACGACAGCACTCCGGAAGAAGACGACAAGCTGATCTACAACCGCAACGAGGATTGGGCCGAAAAGCTTACGCCTATATTCCGACAGAAGCCGACACTGGTTGCCGTAGGCGCCGGCCATCTTCCCGGCGAACGCGGACTTCTCGAACTGCTGCGCAAAGCCGGATTCAAAGTAACTGAATATAAAGCTAACAAATAACCGAGATATGGAAAATTTCCTTGAAGCGAAAGGCATTGTCAAGCGATTTGCCAACCATGTGGCTCTCGACGGCGCCAACATAGCCGTGAAGCCCGGACGCATTTTCGGTCTGCTCGGCCCGAACGGTGCAGGCAAGACAACGCTTATCCGCATCATCAACCGCATCACGATGCCCGACGAAGGCGAAGTGATATTCAACGGCCGCCCGATGCAGGCCGACGACGTGTTCCGCATCGGCTATCTGCCGGAAGAACGCGGACTTTACAAAAAAATGAAAGTAGGCGAACAGGCCATTTTCCTCGCCCGTCTGAAAGGTCTTGACAAACAGACGGCCACACGCCGCCTGCACGAATGGTTCGACAAGTTCGGCATCATGCCGTGGTGGAACCGCAAGTTGGAAGAACTGTCGAAAGGCATGCAGCAAAAAGTGCAGTTTGTCATCACCGTGCTTCACGAGCCGGAACTGTTGATTTTCGACGAGCCGTTTTCGGGTTTCGACCCCGTCAACGCAGAACTGCTGAAAAAAGAGATACTCGAACTGAAGCAGAAAGGCCACACGATAGTGTTCTCCACCCACAACATGAACTCCGTCGAGGAAATTTGCGACGACATCGCCCTGATAAACCATTCGAAAGTGGTGCTCAACGGCAAGGTGAACGAGGTGCGCTCCCGCTTCAGCACCGGCATCTATCAACTGGTGACAACCGGCGAACGCCGCCTGCAACCGAGCGACGACATCGAGCTGATTGACGTGCACGACACCGACGGAACCACCGTCTACAGTATCCGCAAAAAAACCGGAATCGCCAACTCCGCACTGATTTCGCACATTGCCAATGAAGTGGAAATACGCTCGTTCACGGAAGTGCTTCCGTCGATGAACGACATTTTCCTGCACGTTGTGGGACAGAAACAAATCGTTGAACACACAAAACCCGAAACGTTATGAACAGCAAAATATGGTTAGTGGCGCAACGCGAGTTCAACACCCGCGTCCGCAAGAAGTCGTTCATCATCATGACCGTACTTTCGCCGATTCTGATGGCGGCACTCATTTTCGTACCCCTGCTCCTTTCGATGATAAAGGACAGCGACACGAAGACCGTAGCCGTTATCGACAACACCGGCCTCTATGCCCCGGCTCTTGAAGGAAACGAATACTACAAGTTTGTTCCTACCGACAAGATGTCGGACAGCTTCAAGGACAAGGAGAGCGATATTTTCGCCGTAGTGCAAATCACCGGCGACCTCGTCGACTACCCCGAAGCGGCTGCCATCTATTCGCAGCGTGAAGTGCCGAACGACCTGCGCCGGCTCGTGGAAAACGCCCTGACAGAGGTTGTCAGAAACGAAAAGCTGGAACGCTACAACATTCCGGAGCTGAACAGCATCGTGGACGACATGCAGAAAAAAGTGGAAGTCACCACCCTGCGCTGGACCGAGGACGGCAACGCACAGGAATCCATCACCGAGGTCTACTCCATCATCGGCGTTATCCTCACCATGCTCATCTACATGTTCGTGCTGACCTACGGCGCAACGGTGATGCAGAGCGTGATGGACGAAAAGAGCAACCGCATTGTCGAGCTGATTGTGTCAAGCATCCGCCCTATCGACCTGCTGCTCGGAAAAATCATCGGCATCGGCTTTGTGGGCATTTTCCAGATGCTCATCTGGGCTGTACTGCTGTCGGTATTCGTCACGTTGGGCAGCCTGATTATCGGCGTGTCGCTCGTCGGAAGCACTCCGGAAATGATGATGGCAACCGGCTCCATGTCGGCTGTCGACCCGGAAATCCTTACCGGCATTTCACTGATTCTCAACATGCCGCTGCTTGAAATCGCCCTGCTGTTCATCGCCTACTTTATCGGCGGCTACCTGCTCTACGCCTCTTTCCTGGCAGCCTTCGGTTCCGCCATCAACGAGCCGCAGGATTCACAGCAGTTCATGATGCCGGTCATCATCATCATTCTGATAGCATTCTACATCGGCATGTACAGCGCCGAAAACCCGGAAGGACCGCTGGCGTTCTGGTCGTCGTTCATTCCGTTCACGTCGTCCATCGTCATGATGGTGCGCATTCCGTTCGGCGTTCCCCTCTATCAGGAACTCATTTCGCTCGGACTGCTCTACGCCACCGCCTTCTTCGTGCTGTGGATTTCCGCAAAAATCTACCGCGTGGGCATCATGATGTACGGCAAGAAGCCGTCGTATGCCGACATAATCAAGTGGCTGAAATACTAAACAGCCACCACCAACAAAAAATATTCTGCGGCTGAATTTTGCCGCAGAAACCGGACACTCAAGTTGGCCGCAAACCCTCCGGCAACTAATTGAGGTAGTTTTAATTAACCCAAATTCAGCAGGATTTGGGTTAATTTTTTTTATCCGAGTTTAAAAGTTGTTACCTTTAACAGGTTTTAGATTGGTGCAATCAACATTTATGATAATTATCATATAAATTATGAGCATTTACCCTTACCTTTGCCAATTGAATTTAAAGGAAACAGTGATTGCAGATATTATAGAACATTTTGAAATATATTATTTTATGAACAAACGAACATTTTCATTCTACGCGAAATGCGTAGCAGTATGTGGATTGTTATTTGGTTTGACCCTCGCATCATGCGGGAACAACAACGGCCAACAGCAGGCACAAGCTGCACCCGACATTGCAGTTACAACTCTGAAAAGAGAAAGTGTCCACCTCGAATCCGTTTATCCGACAATCATCAAGGGTAAGAAAGATGTAGAAATCCGTCCGCAGGTGACGGCATTCATTACACGCGTTTGTGTAGACGAAGGACAGCAGGTTGCTGCCGGACAGACATTGTTCATTCTTGACCAGGTTCAATACGAAGCGGCTGTTCGCCAGGCTGAAGCAGCAGTTGCAGTGGCTCAGGAATCAGTAAACTCAGCAAGCATTACAGCTGAAAACAAACAGAAACTTTTCAACAAGAACATCATCAGCGAATATGAAAACACGCTTGCCAAAAACGATTTGGCACAGGCAAAAGCCCAGCTTGCACAAGCACAGGCCAGCCTCGTGACAGCTCGCAAGAACTTGTCGTTCACAGTAGTAAAGGCTCCGTCAGCAGGCTATGTAGGCTCTATTCCTAACCGTGAAGGTTCACTGGCAAGCCCGACATCACAGACTCCGCTGACAACGATTTCCGACATTTCTGAAGTATATGCCTACATTTCATTCAACGAAAAGCAGGTACTTGAAATGACCGACGGAGGCAAAAAATCGTTGAGCGAAGCCATCAACGCCCTGCCGGAAGTGAAACTGGTTCTTTCCGACGGAACAGCCTATCCGCTCCCGGGCAAGATTTCAACCCTTACCGGACTTCTTGACAACACAACAGGTTCGGCTTCGGCACGTATCCTCTTCAAGAACCAGAACGGCATGCTCCGCAGCGGTTCTACCGGCACAATTGTCATTCCTATCCAGGAAGACAGCGTATTGCTTGTTCCGCAAAAGGCAACTACCGAAATTCAGGACATCAAATATGCCTATGTGGTAAACGACTCCAATAAGGTAACCGCTACAAAAATTGAAGTGCTTGCCAACAACGACGGTAAGAACTACGTTGTCACCAACGGTCTGAAGGAAGGCGACCGCATCGTAGTGGAAGGCGTAGGCGTTAAGGTCAAGAACGGAAGCGTCATCAACCCCGTTGAGCAGAAAGCACAACAATAAGAATTCTACATTCATAAAAACGACTGATTAAAACATAGTTATGAAATTAGATACATTTATTAACCGCCCTGTACTCTCGACGGTTATCTCAATATTTATAGTCATATTGGGCTGCGTGGGGCTATTGTGGCTGCCAATTACACAATATCCGGACATTGCGCCGCCTACAATCCAGGTGAGCACCACCTATACGGGTGCCAACGCCCAGACCGTGCTGAACTCCGTGATTGCGCCTATCGAAGAGCAAATCAACGGTGCTGAAGGTATGACCTACATGCAGTCAACAGCCACCAACACGGGTAACGCCACTATCACTGTCTATTTCCGCCAGGGATTTGACCCGGACATGGCAGCCGTCGACGTTCAGAACCGTGTGGCAAAGGCACAGAGCATGTTGCCGGCCGAAGTAACCAAAGTGGGTGTCATCACCAAGAAACGTCAGACATCCATGCTTCTCGTATTCTCCCTCTACTCACCCGACGGTTCGTATGAAACGGAGTTCATCGAGAACTACATGAAAATCAACGTCATCCCGCAAATCCAACGTGTATCCGGTGTAGGTGATGCCATGGTGATGGGTGCCGATTATTCTATGCGTATCTGGCTGAAGCCGGACGTAATGGCTCAGTATCAACTGATGCCGACCGACATCACGGTAGCCCTTGCTGAACAGAACATCGAAGCGGCTCCGGGACAGTTCGGTGAACGCGGCGACCAGAGCTACCAGTACATCATGCGCTATAAAGGCCGTCTTGTCACTCCGGAAGAGTTTGAAAACATCGTCATCCGCACCAACCCGAACGGCGAAGTGCTTTATCTGAAAGACGTTGCAGAACTCGAACTCGGACGTGTTGACTACGGTTTCTCGAACAAGACAAACGGACAGCCTGCCGCATCAGCCATGATTTTCCAGACAGCGGGCTCCAATGCAACACAGGTTATCAACGGCGTATTGGCCGAAATCGACAAGGCAAGCGAAGAACTTCCTGACGGATTGGAATTCAACATTTCCATGAACACCAACGACTTCCTCTTTGCTTCTATCCATGAAGTAATCAAGACCCTTATCGAAGCGTTCATCCTCGTGTTCATCGTGGTTTACATCTTCCTGCAGGATATCCGCTCAACCATTATCCCGGCAATTGCCATCCCGGTAGCCCTTATCGGTACATTCTTCGGTCTGTACCTGATTGGATTCTCCATCAACTTGCTGACTTTGGCTGCATTGGTATTGGCTATCGCCATTGTGGTGGACGACGCCATTGTGGTGGTCGAGGCGGTTCACGCCAAGCTGGACGAAGGCTACACCTCCGCCCGTCTTGCCGCCATCGACGCTATGCGTGAAATCGGTGGAGCACTTGTCTCCATTACATTGGTCATGATGCTTGTGTTCGTGCCGGTATCATTCATTTCCGGTACGTCAGGTATCTTCTACCGCCAGTTCGGTCTGACAATGGCCATCGCCATTGGTCTTTCCGCATTGAACGCGCTTACCCTTTCACCGGCTCTTTGCGGTATCTTCCTTAAACCGCACAAGGAAGGCGAAAACAAGAAAAAGTCGGTCATCGACCGTTTCCACGACGGATTCAACCGTATGTACGACGGTATTCTTGAAAAATATAAGGGCTACACGAAATTCTTCATCAACCACAAGGTGACATCATTCGGCATCGTAGGTGCCAGCATCGTTGCACTTGTCATGCTCATGCTCAGCACTTCTACAGCCCTCGTTCCGAACGAAGATACCGGTGTGCTCTTCTGTATGGTGAACATGCCTCCTGCCACTTCACAGGAACGCACCATCGAAGTGATGGACGAAGTGGACAAGATTCTGGCCGACATTCCGGCAATCAACTACCGTACGCAAATCATCGGCTACAGCTTCCTTGCCGGACAGGGTAACACCTACGGTACGTTCATCATCAAGCTGAAAGACTGGAGCGAACGTACGAAGGAAGAAAGCGCGGAAGCCATCCTCGGACAGCTTTACGCACGTACAGGCCAGCAAATCAAGGACGGTAACGTCATGATATTCCAGCCGCCTATGATTTCCGGTTACTCCGTGACGAGCGGTTTCGAATTCCAGTTGCAGGACAAGACCGGCGGCGACATCAACAACTTCTCGCAAATCGCCCAGGACTTCCTTGCCAAACTGAACCAACGTCCGGAAATCCAGATGGCATACACTACATTCAACCCTACATTCCCGCAATATATGGTTGACATCGACGTGGCCAAGGCAAAACAGGCAGGAACCGATCCAAGCACGGTGCTTTCTACACTGCAAGGATATTTCGGCGGTATGTACATCTCCAACTTCAACCGTTTCGGTAAACTTTACCGTGTGATGATGCAGGCCGCTCCAGAATCCCGTGTTTCTCCGGAATCGTTGAACCAAATCAAGATTCGTGTCGGAAGCGAAATGGCACCGATTACCAACTTCGTGACATTGAAGCGTGTCTATGGTCCTGACATCATTTCGCGTTTCAACATGTACACGTCAATCTCTGTCAACGGTACGCCGAATCCGGGTTACTCGTCAGGTGACGCCATCCGTGCTATTGAAGAAGTGGCAGCTGAATCGCTCCCGCAGGGATTCGGCTATGAATTCTCCGGTATGACCCGTGAGGAACAGTCGACATCTTCATCTTCAACAGCCGTTGTGTTCGGTCTGTGTCTGCTCTTCGTTTACCTGCTTCTTTCGGCACAATACGAAAGCTACATCCTGCCGTTGGCGGTTATCTTTTCTATTCCGTTCGGTTTGATGGGTTCGTTCATCTTCGCCAAGATTTTCGGCATCAACAACAACATCTACCTGCAAATCGGTTTGATTATGTTGATTGGTCTGTTGGCCAAGAACGCCATCCTTATCGTTGAGTTCGCCCTCGACCGCCGTCGTACGGGCATGAGCATCGTAGGTGCAGCCGTTGCCGGTGCAGCCGCCCGTCTGCGTCCTATCCTCATGACGTCATTGGCATTGATTATCGGTCTGCTCCCGCTGATGTTCGCTTCAGGTGTAGGTGCAAACGGTAACAACGCGTTAGGTACAGGTGCCGTAGGCGGTATGCTTATCGGTATGATTCTCCAGGTTCTCATCGTTCCGGCACTCTTCGTAGCGTTCGAAACACTGCAAGAGAAATTCGTACCTATCAAATGGAAAGATACCGACAACACGGAACTGCACGACCAAATCGAACAGTACAATCATTAATCTATTTTATTTGATTCGAAATGAAAATCAACAAAATATCAATGGCAGCCATCGTCTTAGCTTCAGCTATGACGATGGGCAGCTGCCACATCTACAAGAAATTCGAATTGCCGGAAGAGGGACTGTCGGCTGAAATTGCCGCCGCACAGAAGGAAGAAACCGACTCAACGGCATTCGGCAACATCGCCTGGGACGAAATGTTCACCGACCCGCAGCTGCAGGCGCTTATCCAGATTGCACTCGACAAGAACGTGGATTTGGAAAATGCCCGCCTGAATGTGGATATTGCCAACGCACAGCTGATGGGTGCAAAACTCAACTACGTTCCGTCGCTGACACTCTCGCCTAACGTGGGCGCAGCCTCCTACGACGGCTCGAAAATCACTTCCAACAGCTGGTCATATCAGGTTCCCGTTGCTGCAAGCTGGCAAATCGACCTCTTCGGCCGTCTGCTCAACACCAAACGCCAGGCCAAAGCCGCTTTGCTGCAAAGCGAAGCCTATCAGCAAGCCGTACGCTCGCAAATCATTGCCGGCGTAGCCAACTGCTACTACACTATCGTCATGCTCGAACGCCAGTTGGAAATCACCAACGAAACAGCCGTACTGTGGGAACGCAGCATCGAGACAATGAAGGCGTTGAAAGAAGCCGGACGCTACAACGAAGTGGCCGTTGTTCAAAGCAAGGCCAACTACAACAGCATCATGGCCTCTATCCCGCAAATCGAAATGCAGCTCCACGAAGCCTACAACTCCATGTCGCTGCTGCTCAATTCACCGGCACAACGCTGGACCATCGACAAGGACTACGTACCGACATTCCCGGAATACATGGCCGAAGGCATACCGATGCAGTACATTGCCGCCCGTCCAGACGTGAAAGCGGCAGAACAGTCGTTCGCAATGGCCTACTATTCCACAAATGTGGCACGTTCGGCCTTCTATCCGAACATCGTCATTTCGGCTAACGGCGGATTCACCAACCTGTTGGGAAGCATCATCCAAAATCCGGGTGTATGGTTCTACCAGCTTGCCGCATCATTGACACAACCTCTTTTCCAGAACGGAAAGAACATTGCCAACCTGAAAGCAGCCAAGGCACAACAGGAACAGGCACTCAACACATTCGAATACACGGTATTGAGCGCAAGTTCGGAAGTGTCCGACGCACTGGTGGCCTACAACAAGAACCGCCAGCGTGTTAAAATGCTTCAGGAGCAAGTAAATAATTTGGAAAAAGCTGTGGAATATAACAATGATTTGCTAACTTTAGGGACAGCAACGTATCTGGAAGTCCTGACTGCACAACAGTCACTGCTGAGCGCACAGCTCTCGGAACTCCAGTGCGAACTGCAAATCAGCCAGTCGGCCATCAACCTCTACCAGGCTCTTGGCGGCGGCCGATAACATTGTTTGTCAAACCATAAATACTTATAACCATGATTAGTCCATTAGCTTATGTTGACCCGGGAGCCAAACTCGGTAACAACGTGACAGTACATCCTTTCGCCTACATCGACAACAATGTCGAAATCGGCGACAACTGTGAAATCATGCCTTATGCAAGCATTATGCACGGTTCACGGTTGGGAAACGACATAAAGGTGTTCAACGGTGCCATTATCGGAGCCGACCCGCAGGACTTTCGCTGGAAAGGCGAACAGACTTACTGCCACATCGGCGACAACACCGTCGTAAGAGAGCAGGTAATCATCAACCGCAGTATCCGCAAAGGAAAATCTACTGAGATTGGTGCCAACTGCTTCCTGATGGCAGAAACGCATATCGGACACGACTCCGTGATTTCCGACAAATGCGTTTTGGGCAACGGAGTGCAAATCGCCGGTGACGTGTTCATCGACACCTGCTCCATCCTTTCAACTGGAGCGAAGGTGAACAACGGCAGCCGCATTTCCTGCTGGGTATTCATCAAAGGCGGTTGCCGAATTTCAGGCAACGTACCGCCGTTTGTAATCATGGCACACAATCCGGCCACCTATTACGGAGTGAACGCCATGGTCATGCGGGAAAAGAAGAACCTCTTCACAGAGGACATCATCGACGACATTGCAAAGGCCTACCGCCACATCTATCAATGCAACACAACCATATACAACGCGTTGAAACGCATTGAAAACGATGTGCCGCCCAGCAAGGAGCGTGACAAGATTGTAGAGTTCATCCGCAACAACAACTGCAAGATTATCGCACTGCCACACATCGACATGTATCAGTAAGCAATATACATACCGACAAACAAAACGAACGGAACATTCCTCGCAGGATGTTCCGTTCGCTGTTTTTTAGCCTGGCGACAGGCTTAATCCATCGGATATTTTACGCCCCATTCGGCACGCAGGCTGTCGAGCAGGCGCATGATGCGGAGCGTTTCGGCATGCGGCATAAACTCAGTTTCCACAGCACCGCGGCGCATGGCCTTGAGCGACTCGATAACTTCATACTCATAACCAGTAATCTGCGGTTCGCATTCAAAGCGTTCTACAAGGATATGGTCGGCAGAATACACCTCAGCCGTCTGCGGATTGTTGATATTGTCGACAACGATATAGCCTTCCGTACCGCTGATGACCCCCTGACGGTCGTTCGCACAAAAGGCCGTTGTCTGCATCACCGCCATCCGTCCGTCGGGATAGGTGAACGTCATGCTGTTCTGCAAGTCAACGCCTGTCTCACCTTTAAAACAAGTGGAAGTGACACGACTGTAATCATTTCCAAACAGCATCATCATGAAGTTAATCGGATAGACACCGATGTCGAGCAAAGCGCCGCCACAAAGTTCCGGACGAATAATGCGCTCCTTATCTGCCATCGGATAGCCCAACGAAGCAGTTATCATCATCGGTTTACCAATCATGCCACTGTGTGCCAACTCTGCAATCTTTTTGGAGAACGGCATAAAACGTGTCCAGATGGCTTCGGAAAGAAACACGCCCTTTTCCCGTGCAAGCGCTATCAATTCCTCCGCTTCGCGCGCATTGGCGGTGAAAGCCTTTTCGCACAATACGGCCTTCCCGCGTTCCAAACACATTTTTACTTGACCATAGTGATGGGAATGAGGAGTTGCAACATAAATCAAATCCACCTCCGCATCATCAGCCAACGCCTCGTACGAACCGTAGCTTTTCGTAAAGCCCCACTTTTCTGCAAATGCGGCTGCTCGCGAAGCATCGCGGGCAGCTATGGCATAAAGTTCCACACCTTCCATACCCAACAGCGTCACGGCCATTTTTTCGGCAATATGTCCGGCACCGATAATTCCAATTTTTGCAATCTTGTCCATATAAGTTTGAATCGATTTTCTACAAATAAAAAAGCTGTGTCACGGACCAATATCCAGACACAGCCTCTGTGGAGATGGAGAGATTCGAACTCTCGTCCAAACGTGGAACTAATATGCTTTCTACACGCTTAGTTTCGACTTGATTGTCGGTAGCAGGCAGGATCGAAACTACCAACCTGAAACGTATCTCCTAAAATCTCGGAACGCCACCGGAGAACAGGCATTCCCAGCCTCGATTTTCTCAGCACCACCTTATCGAAACGTCTCGAAGCAGGGCAATCGGGTGATGTCTCGTTTCTACCACTGTGGCAGAAATAAAGCTAACTTACTATACTTCGGTTAGGCAGCGAGAGCGTAGTTATTTTCGCCAGTTAAATTTTTGATGTCTGAGATTATAGAGCATAGCCATCATCGCTCTGCGTGCTTACATACCACCTCTACACGCTGTCAAAACCGGTCATCCCCAATCTTGCGCAGTCACCTCGAAGGGTATAGCGAATTACAAAGATATATATTTCACAACA
>OOAA01000776.1_pt1 | contig 20073 bp, 7 predicted proteins | sample 1671671 | NCBI WGS metagenome assembly OOAA01 (sample SAMN06348180, study PRJEB24527) | human gut metagenome | biome: human gut; feature: ankylosing spondylitis patient; material: feces | host: Homo sapiens | place: China | collected 2015-10 | reverse complement strand
TAACTTTCGATTCGGCAGAGGAAATGGTAAAACTGGCATCCATTAGGATGTTATTGAATAAAATTTAAACAGGCTCTAAAAAGCCACAAATCAAATTCAAGGTTTTCATAAAAGCTCTATTAAAAATTATAAAGAGGAAGACAAAAGGATTTTTATCTTCCTCTTCGTAATTATACTTATAAAATCACTCTTAACGCACCATTACTTTCACGGACTTAGTCGTGCCGTCGCTCATCTTATCCTGACGGATATAGATGCCGCGCTGCTTCGGTTCAGCCACACGCACACCGTTGATGGTATACCATGCGGAACTTACCACTGTTGCTTTACCGTCTGCTACGGCTTCTTCCACGGAAGATACGAAATCATCCGGTTTGTTGGCATCACCATCGCCCAGATAATAGAGGTGGAAATTGTCAAAGCAAGTCCAATCGTTCGTAATCTTACCAGTCTTGCGAACCCCCAATATCGGCTCTTCGCCCTCTTCTACACGGAAACTGAAGTTGCCTTCGTAGGCTCCGTCTTCAAAGGCAAGCTTTGCACCGGCAACCTGATTGACAATACAATGGTATAACAAATCAGGCATATCTGGGAACAAAGAATCTGCCAATACAGCATCAGAGGAATCATACTTATACTCCCGTACATTATCGAAAATAGAAGCCAATTTGTTGGTCCACTTGGATTCTTTTCCTTTCAAATAAACCTCGGCATTCAACGTTTCGCTCTCATTGTCCCGGCGAGCCACTGCTGCATCTATATAGCCGCCCGCACGGTAGAAACCATTGTAAACCACACGGTAGTAACCGGCCGGCATGTTGTAAAGCGTCTGGTGGATTTCACTGCTGTCATTGAACATTTCGTAATTCAATGCACTGGTCACCTTGCTGGAAGGTCCGTCCTCAATACTTGCATTGACCCAACCGTCTGCGGCACGCACGTCTTCCCATTCATTCTTATCGGCATTGAACTTCTTGCTTTGGAAGCTCGGGCACATAATCAAGTTAGTGGCATCCACCGGCTTATCCTTAGTTGCTTCAGAGAAATTAACCTTACCACTCATCATCTTGGTATAAGCCTTGTCAAGCTTGACATTATAGTCGGCTATTTCTTCCATGGAAGCAAAAATACCGTCACCACTTATCTTCTCGTCTATTTCCAATACTACATCATCAAGTTCTGCATAACCTTCCGTATCGGCATAGTCTTCATAACTTCCTTCTCCTGAAGAACCCAACTTATCCGCATGATTATCGTTTTTCGTTTCCAATGCAGTAGCTGCATCAATGGCTTCCTGACCAACTTCCATAGCCTCATTCAAAGCATCAAAATGCTCCTTGTAAGTTTCCGGAGTCAGGTTTTCTACTACAGCCACAGCCCCCTCAATGGCCTTGTTCAGTCCATCCTTGGCATCCTGAGTAGTCAAGGATTCTGCTGCCAACATATCCTTTGCAGCCTGAATCTGCACATCCAAAGCCGACTTGGCTCCCGACATGTCATCGGCACCCAAATAAGTAATCTGGAAATTATCGAAGACAGCCCATGCGGCATCCCATGTAACACCGGACATCTTTATCCCGACACGAAGCTTCCCGTCTTTACCCACATAGCAAGACAAAGTGTTGAGGTAATTATTCGGATCGGCTTCAAATACAGCATTCGAAGAAGCTGTTCCGTGACACGCATACTTACCGGACAAGCTTGCATCCCATGTGATTTCATCCATGTCATCTGTCAGTTTCTCATCCTGCGGGAAGTCCATCACATGGTGAAGGGGCGTTGAAGCATCGTTTCCGAACAAAGAAGCTAAAATCTTATTGGTCTCATCGCCCTCTTGTCCCCAACCGTCCTGCCAATTATTCTTATTTTGTGAACTCGGGGAATAGAAACCTTGCATCGTCACCTTATAAGAACCCTCCGGCAAGCCGGTCAACTCTTGCGTAACAGTCCATTCACGACCGTTCCATACCTCAGCCACGGTGTTAGCGTTCTTGAAATCACCATTGCCATTTTTGGTGAATGCCCAACCGTCATTGTTGCTCGTAAAATCTGGATTCGTCAACAAACCGGTCACATTATCCGTACCGCCTTGTTCAACTCCCATTTTCAAGGCATCCAAAACACAGGCTTTCCAAATCCGGTCGGCACGCGGTTGAATACTGTCTACTTCCGTAGGGTCAAAAGTACCTCCGCTATAAGCTTCTTCCAAACCAACCAAGTACTCCTCATAATCAAGAAAATCTTGGTCTGCATATATGGATTCATCCCATGCCACAGACAAGTCGTTTGTCTTTGTCGTCAATGTCTGATAAGCAGCAACATCCAAAGCCAAACTATCCATACGAAGCTGCAAAGATTTGGCAATGGATTGCAAAGAATCGTCCTTGACCTCGCCATTAGCCACAGCCGCCTTTGCCAAGGCTATCATCTCCTCATATTTCTTATCACCTTCCTTACTATGCTTCTTGAGGCTTATTTCTTCCTTATATTGCGTCTCGGCCTCTGTGATATTCTGGTTCAAAGCATCGCGCATCGTAATAGCACCCGCCTTGCCCATATATTGCAATGTGAAATAACCTACAGCCGACCAACCGTCCTTACTGCCTTCGGAACGCATGCCGACAGTAGCCGTACCACCGATTACGGAAAAGTCTACAGTATAAGGTGCTGCATAAGGCGTGCCGTCTGGTGACGGTACATCAGCCTCTTTCTTGCTTTCACCGGCCACCGTCTTGGCATACAAGAAAAGACCTTTCGGACCACCGTTCTCAGCCGTCTGCTGCGTCATGATGTAAGCCTTCAAACGATATTTTCCGTCAGGCAATTCGCTCAATGACTGTTCTATATAATAATCTCCAGTAGGAGGTGTGGCTATCCATCTTTCAAAGAAAGTACGGAAATCAAAACCGTCAGACGTTCCAATCTCACCCTCTTTCTTTGTCACGACACCAAAATTATTATTGTTGTTGGCCCGCCAAGAAGTCCATCCATTGGAACCATCGCCAAATGAAGCGTTCGTAATCTTAGCCGTCAAATCTGCGGGAGTAGCCTCAGAAGCCGAACTGTATCTGAATTCCAAAACGGCATCCTTCAGTTCCTCTGCTGCTTCTTCTATCTGTTCCACCGTAGCATCAGCACTCTCATACAATTCCTTGTACTTCGCATAATCCGTATATCCGGCCTCATCGGCAGCTTCCAACTGCGGCTTCAACACGTTCTTCTTGGCCACATATACTTCGTACACTTCCGGCTCTACGAACTTCCAGTCGAACTCAGCTTTTTCATAACCGCTTGTTCCGGGCACTATCAAAGGATTGATAACCTCATTCCACGTACCATCCGTATTGGGATTTACTCCCATCCACGTATTCTTATAAGCGGCATTTTCGGTTTTATTGGTACCGTAAGTAGGATCGTCCGCATTCACACGGATACGGTAAAGGCCGTTCCCCTGAGATACAATATCCCACAAGATGTGTCCTTGCTTATTGTGGTCTACGTAACATTTTACACCGGGATCCAAAAAAACTTCATGGAAACCACCGTTACTCGGTGCATTCATCAGCGACAAACGATAAGATTCGGCAGCCGAATAATCGTTGGCATCTTTCGCATGGGTAATCAGCTCGTAATCGGGTCCATAACTCAATGTCACTTCTTGCCCCGTATTTGAAACGATGAAAGTGGTATTAAAATCCGCACCATTGGACATGAACTTCTCACTGGCCACATGATAAACGTAATACACCTCCTTTTGTCCACCCTTGATTCCCTCCAAATCGGGTTCTACGAATGTCAACTTTGGATCCGCCCAATCGGCCGCCCATAAAGGCAATGTGGACGATGTGGCTGTGCACAAAGCCATCAATGCAAGTAATCTGTTTTTCATCTTCTTACAGAAATTAAGTTAATACTAATGTTTCGCTTTTTAATAGGATTTCTTATAAGTGGCAAATTTACAATAAATACTCAATCTAAAAAATAATCCGGATAAAAAAAAGAAGATAAGCCCCTATTTTTAACACAAAGGCAGCAAAAGCAAAAAGGAGAAGACGAAATCACTTCGTCCTCCCCTCCAATCTAATCTATGAACCTATTTTATTGATATATCATAACGGTGGTTTAACGCACCATTACTTTCACGGACCTAGTCGTACCGTCGCTCATCTTATCCTGACGGATGTAAATGCCGCGCTGCTTCGGTTCGGCCACGCGCACGCCGTTGATGGTGTACCATGCAGAACTTACCACCGTAGCCTTACCGTCGGCCACAGTATCTTCCACGCCATTCGGGATGTCGTCTGGACGGTTGGCCTCGCCGGCCCCCAAATAGTACAGGTGGAAGTTGTCGAAACACGTCCAGTCATTGGTGATAACCGCGCCCTTTTCAACCCCGATGGTCACACCTTCGCCATCTTCCTTCACCTCGAAGCTGAATGCCCCTTCGTAAGCATTGTCCTCAAAAGCCTTGCGGGCACCGACCCTGCCATTCACGACTGTATGATACATCATATCGGGCATGTCAGGGAACAAAGAATCGGGCAAAACCTTATCCGAACTGTCGTAACTGTAAAGCGTCACATTATCGAAAATGGAAGCCAATGGAACGGACAACTTTTCGGAAGCGGTTTCAACATACACATCCACGTTCAGTGCCTCTTCCTTATTGTCACGGCGCGCCAAAGCAGCTGGCTCGGCATCCCCGGCACGATAGAAGCCATTGTAAGTGAGCCGATAGAACCCCTTAGGTAACGCATACACGGTCTGGTAAAGCTTGACATCTTCGATATTGTACATCTCGTAAACCAAATCTTGCGCCTTCAAGTCATTATGCACCTTGTTGCATTCCCAACCGGTGCCGGAACTTACTTTCTCTTGTGTGTCGGCATCCATTTCCTCAAAACTCGGGTTGGTAATCATGCCCGTGACATCCACCGGAGTATCTTTCGATGCCCCATTGAAATCCACTTGCGTGGCCACCATCTTGCAATAAGCCTCATTCATGCGCTGCATAAAACTTTCAATCTGGGCCAAATCGACAAGCGAACGTTCGTCGATGGCCAACAACACTTCATCCGACACGAGTTCCAACAAAACGTCATATTCGTCTGTACCGGCATATTTGTCATACTCGGCAGTACCTCCTGCACCATTGAACTTATTGTCATGGCCTGTAGCCGTCGCCTCTAACTTGGCTGCTGCCGCACGTGATTCGGTTTCAAGCTCCATGGCCGCATTCAATGCCTCCGAATTGACGGCATACGACTCCTGGGTCAATTCTGCCTCCAAAGCCGCAGTAGCATCGGCAATGGCTTTCTGCAAGGCATCTTTCGCGGCCTTGGTGGTAAGCGTTTCCACATCGTCAAGCAGTACCTTCGCATCGGCAATCCGGGCCTCCAATGCAGAAACGGCCCCGGTCATATCCTCCGCGCCCAAATATTTCAACCTGAAATTGTCATAAGTAGTCCAGTCCCCGGAAAGACCTGCATCCTCAGTCATCCGCACGCCCACGCGTAATTTGCCGTCAGCCTTCACATAACAAACGAATTTGTTCTCGAAATGACCTTCTTCAAAAGCCTTATGCGTTCCCGTCAAAGCATCCAAGGCATACTTGCCATTCCTCAGCTCGTCGTTCGGCAATGACAATTGCACATCTTTGCCCCAACCTTCTGCCTGCATCGGTTCGTCAAACACCTCATCGTAACAATGGCGGAGCTTTACGGAACCGTCGTTACCGTAAGCATACGCAGTAACCTGCGCCTCCTTGGCATCCGTGCCCCAAGCTGCCTGGCAAGCATCGTGCCACGTAGGGCGTTGGAATCCTTGCAGGGAGACCTCATAAGACCCTTCGGGCAAGCCCTCTATTTCCTGATAGACATCAAATGTCTGTTTATCATACATTTCACCCGTTTCCACACCTTGCCCGGAACCACCCTGCCATCCATTGGCATTGTTGGTGAAATCCGCATTGACCAACAAGGGCGTGAAGTCCTCGATTTCCCCTCTTAAAGCGGCAACCCTGAAGTCCTCCATGTAATAGCGGTCCATACGCGGTTGGACGCTGTCTATCAAAGCCGGGTCGAAACTGCAATCTCCCTGCTCCACCTTAAGCGTGTTGTCGATATAATCCTCCAACGTAGGCCACGACATATCTTCGTATGGAGATGCCCAATATTTATTTTCTGCCTCAACCAACAACTGTTCCAGTTTGTCATACGCAGCCACGTCTTTGGCCATTACGTCCATTTGCTTCTGCAGGGTCTCAATCAGAGCCGACACGGTTTCAATGTCCACGCTCGCATCTGCAGCCACTTCTTTGGCATGCCCGATAAGCTTCGTATAAGCTTCTTCACCTTTTTGGCTCATTTTTTTATTGGCAGACTTGTAAGCCTCGTAGGTCTTTTCCGCATCAGCGATGTGTTCCTTCAGGTAATCCTGCATCGTCATGGCACCGGCTTCGCCCAAATACTCCAATTTGAAATTGTCCACGCCCGTCCATTGGGAATTCGGAGTCTCCACTTTCAGCCCCACAGTGGCAGAACCGCCTATGACAGAAAACTCGAGCGTATAGGGTGCTGCATAACCTGCACCATCGGGAGATGGTACGGTAGCTAACAACTTCACTTCTCCTCCTTTCGACTTGGCGTAAAGGTAACGTCCTTTCGGCCCTCCGTCTGACTCTTTCACATTCGTCAAAATATACGCGCTCAGGCGGTAACGTCCATCCGGAATATCATTGATTTCTTGCGTGATAGACCAACTTGTTTGCGGATTGGTGGCTGTCCAACGCTCAAAAAAGCCTTTGAACTCACTTCCATCGGAAGTATTTTGGGTGGAACCCGCCACCCCAAAGTTATCCTGCCCGCTGATGTCATCGCGCTGCGTGTCCCACCCGGTAGAACCGTTGTCAAAAGCCGGATTCTCTATCACGTCAGTCACATCAGCCGGATGTTCTTCCGAAGCCCCGGAAAACTTAAAGTCGAACACGGCCTTTTTCAATCCCGCAGAAGCCGCTTCCACGTCCTCCAAAGTAGCGGCCGCATCCTGATACACCTTATCATATTCTTCATAACTCGTATATCCGGCCTCGTCGGCACTCACCAACCACTTTTTCAGCACACGCTTTGCCAAAAGGACTTCGTAAGCCTCGGGAGTCACAAACCTCCAATCCAACTGGGCTTTTTCATTCCCCGCCATTTCCGGATTGATAAAGGCATCTACTCCCGTACGGGTCTCATCCACCAAACCTACATATTCTGCCGCGTGTTCGGAACTCAATCCGTAAGTCGGGTCTTCGTCACTGATTTTGATACGGTAATTCCCATCACCCACCGGAGATATTTTCCACAACATGTGTCCCTGCTTGTTATGGTCCACACAGAAGGCATTGTCTGACGGGCTATAATAAAGCTCATGACGGCCTGTATTGCTTTTCCCGTCCCACATGGTGAAACGCCATCCTTTGGCATTGGAATACTCTTTATCGGTCTCAGGGCGGTTGCTCAGCTCGTAATCGGTATCATAAGTCAGGTCCAACTTCTTTCCTTCATCGGCCACAATCACTTCTGTCCCCCAATTATGATTATAATCGCCACACGTTATGAACTTTTGGGTAGCCACGTGATAAACGTAATACACGCCCCCGCCTGTCCCATCGGTAGCCAAATTGGGTTCTACAAAATTCGGAATCGGATTCTCCCACTCTGCTGCCCACAAAGGCAAAGTAGATGAAGTCGCACCACAGAGTGCCATCACTGCAAGTAACCTGTTTTTCATGTTCCTTGAAAATTAAGTTAATACTAATATAATGTTTCGCTTTTAATAGGATTATTATGGCCGTAAAGGTACAACAAGTATTCAATAAAAAGAATAAAATGAAAGAAAAAAACCAAAATAAAGCCGTTTTTTAACGTAATTAAGCCATTCTTCACTTCAATGGCAAGCCTTTTTGCCTGACAAAACATCCATAAAAAAACAAGCGTGCCTACCGGAACATGCGGCTGCAACCACCCCATCACCCAAGAAGTTTGCAAAATCCCCCTTCATCCTTCAGGTTATACAATAAACAATTATCATACAACACATTACGGCATGAAGGACAGAAAGGTCATCTTTCAGCCCCCTTTCTTTGCAGAAAGCGACAAAAATTTCTGCGCCAAATGATTTTCCGTTCTCAGCCGAACGATTTTCCGTTCTGCGCCAATTGATTTTTCATTCTCAACCGAATGCTTTTCCATCCTTTCCTCAAGGAAATGAAACTTTGCTGAAAGATGCCTGAAACATCCTTCAGCTTATAACGCAAACATTATGAAAGGCTTAACATATATTCTGAAGGATGAATGGTGTTTTGCCCATTTCACGGGGGAAGCAGAGAAAAAGGGAGGACGAAATCGCTTCGTCCCCCCCTTCCAATCTAATCTATGAACCTATTTTTATTGATATATCATAACGGTGGTTTAACGCACCATTACTTTCAAGGACCTAGTCGTGCCGTCGCTCATCTTATCCTGACGGATGTAGATGCCGCGCTGCTTCGGTTCAGCCACACGCACACCGTTGATGGTGTACCATGCGGAACTTACCACGGTTGCCTTGCCGTCGGCCACGGTCTCTTCTACAGAAGATACGAAATCGTCCGGCTTGTTGGCGTCGCCATCACCATAGTACAACAACTTGAAATTGTCGAAAATCATCCAGTCCGCCGGAATCATTTTCTCCTTATGTGCACCCAACACGACAGGCTGCCCGGATTCGGACACATAGAACGAAAAATCGCTTTCGTACTTACCGTCTTCAAAAGCAAGCTTCGTACCCGCCACATTATTCACAATGATATTGTACAAGGCATTGCTGCCGGGGAAAAGGCTGTCTGCCAGCACCACGTCTTTCGCGTCATACTTGAACTCGGCCATGTCGTCGAAAATGGAATGCAACGTCTCCTCCCACTGTCCTTCACCTGCTTTCACGTAAACGGAACCATTGATTTCCTCCGTACCGTCGCGATGCGCAAGGGCAGCCGTCAGACTATTCCCGGCACGGTAGAAGCCATTGAAGGACAAGCGGTAATATCCTTTCGGCAATCCATAAATCGTTTGGTGTATGTCAGCATTTTCCTTTTCGTAAAACTCATAATTCAACCCACTTGTGGCATTGGAAATGCCATTGGTCACCACCCAACCTTGAATGGAAGCCACATCTTTCGCGCCTTCTGCATCCCATTCCGAGAAGTTCGGGGTCTGGATCATGGATGTCACATCTGCCGGAGTTTGCAGTGAAGCCTTGGACACATCCAAGACAGCAGCCACCATCTTGGAATACGCCTCAGTGATTTGTGCCGTATATTGCTCTATTTGAGCCATGCTTTCAAGCACTTCCACCTTGTCCAACATCTCGACAATCACTCCTTCGAAGGCATCGAACTCCTCAGTATCACCATATAGTTCCGTATAGCTGTTCTCGTCCGTAGCCCTGAACTTGTTATCGTGGTAAACCACCAAAGCCTCAAATTTAGAGGCAGCCTCCTCTGCCTTTCCGGCAGCCGTTATTGCCTCATTCAACACTTCAACCTGAGCGACGTATTCTTCCAACGTCAAGCCATCGGAAACGGCTTCATTGGCACCCGTTATCGCCTTGTTCAAAGTCTCCTTGGACTCGGCCGTGGTCAGTGCTTCACGGTCGCGCATGCCGACAGCCTCCGCAATCAATGCGTTCAATGCCGATTCGGCACCGCTCATGTCATCCGCACCCAAGTAAGTCACCTGGAAATTATCCATGACCACCCAAGAAGCATCCCAATCAATATTCTTGCCATCCAACTTGATTCCTATGCGGAGTTTACCGTCTTCGCCCACATAGCAGGTGGTTTCGTTCAATTGGAAAGTCGGATCGGCACTCATCATGCTGCTTGCCGCCTCCAGGCTGCGGGTCCAATACATACCGGCCATGCTATCGTCCCAAGTGATGGCCTCGAAGTTACCGGCAAGCCCCTCTTTCTCTGCTTCCGAAATAGGCCTGTCCATCGGATGGTGAAGCTTCACTGTGGCATCGTTGGCCACGAGGTAACCATGGATGTTGTTGGAAGTGTCGCCATCCTGCCCCCAATTCTCTTTCCAACTGTTCTTGTTCTGCGAACTCGGGCAATAATATCCTTGCATGGTAACCTTGTAGGAGCCTTTGGGCAGCCCTTCCAAATCCTGGTAAATCACGACTTCTCCACCTTTGGCATTCCACAATTCAGCGGACGCATGGGCATGCTTGAAGTCACCGGTATCGGCTCCGCCTTTCGTCCAGCCCGTCAAGACATTGTCGAAGTTCGGGTTTACAAACAACCCTGTCACCTCACGCGTGCCACCTTCCTCGCTCAAAGACTTGACCACAGCCGCACGGAGCGCACGTTCAGAATAAACGTCGATGCTGTCGATTTCGGACGGATCGAATGTCTTGCCTTGCTTAGCTGCGTCGAGGTCGTCCAAGAATTTTTCATAATCAATCAAACCTACCTCCTCATAAGACTCCGCATATGCATTGTTCAACTCTTCGATTTTAACCCCCAGTTTCTTATATGCAGCGATATCCATGGCCAAGGAATCCATACGGAGCTGCACGGTCGTAATAAGCCCCTTCAACTCTTCATCACCCACGCTTTCGTTAGCCGCAGCTTCTTTGGCCACCCGGATGGTCTCTTCGTACTTCTGTTGGCCCATATTGCTGAAGGTTTCATTGGCATCTACATATTCTTTATATTTTTCTTCGGCAGACTTGATGTTGTTTTCCAACAAGGTACGATAAGTCACCGCACCGGACTTGCCCAAATAGTTCAATGTGAAGTTGTCCACCGCAGTCCAATTGGAATTTGCATTCTCCACCACCATACCGATTGTGGCTGTACCGCCTATCACGGAAAACTCTACCGTATAAGGAGCAAAATACCCATTGGCCTTGTCCGGATTTTCCACCGCTTGCACATTGGCTTCTGTACGTGCTTCGCCCACCAAAGTCTTGGCATAAAGGAAACGACCTTTCGGAGCTTCGTTCACATTATTCGTCATGATATACGCGCCCAACCGATACTTGCCGTCCGGCAAATCCTTCAAATCCTGAAGGATGGACCAATTGGGTTGGTTTCCGGAACTTGAAGGAATCCAATATTCAAAGAAGGCCTCGCATTCCGTTCCGTCACTGGCCACCATCTTGTCGCCTGTTTTACGGACAAAATTCCCGGTAGTCCCCTCGCGCTTGGTCACCCAACCGTCCGTACTTTCCTTAAATGAGGGTTGTGAAATCAAATCCGTCACGTCCATCGGCTGTAACTCAGTGGCCGAATTGTACTTGAAATCCAATATTTCCGATTTCAAGTTGACGGTCGCCTCTTCCAAAGCTTCCACCTTGGCATTAGCATCGTTATACAAATCCGCATACGCGGCGTAATCCTTATAACCGGCAGCATCCGCCGCTTCCAACTGCACCTTCAGCTTCTTTTTAGCTTGATACACGTCGTAAACGTCCGGTGCCACAAATTTCCAGTCATACCCGGGATTATCAACGCCTGCCGCACCGTCACGAATCAAAGGCGTCACGCCAGACTCGCCTTCAATCACCCCAATGTAATCGTTGGCATACTCTGATGTTGCACCATATATCGGATCCGAATCGGAAATCTTAATCCGATAAGTTTTGTCGGATTGTTTCACGATTTTCCACAACATATGCCCCTGCTTGTCGTGGTCCACACACAATTGAAGCCCTGCCGGTATGTATATTTCATGCAAACCACTATTCGTTTTGCCTTCTTTCATGGACAAACGCCACCCGAAAGCCGCATTATATTCTGCATCAGTTTGAGGCCGACGGCTAAGCTCATAATCTTGCCCCCAACTCAAAGTGATTTTCTTCCCTTGGTCTGCCACAATTAATTCTGTGCCTCCCCAATCAGTATGATGGAAAACACCATTGTTCATAAATTTCTGCGTAGCCACATGGTACACATAATACACTCCACCACCTTCGACATTTTCGGTCAAATTGGGGTTCACAAAATCCAATTCAGGATCATCCCATGCAGCCCACAAGGGCATGGTAGACGACGTAGCACTGCAAAGTGCCATCAAAGCAAGTAATCTTGTCTTCATTTTTACAATTCAAATTAATATATTGTACAAGGATGTAAATCTAAACTTTTATATTGACTGTGAAGTATTATTCCCCAGTCCAAATTCATCAAATCGACTCGACGAGGGTAAAACCTTTTATAATAGCCATAACCGGCAGGTATATAATTCGACGCAATCTCTACATATAAACAATTTTTCTTGTCCGAAAAATAAGGTGGAATACTTCGTATTGAATATTTTCCAGCATCTCTATCAAAATACAAAGAGCCATAAGTTAAACCAGAACCAATACCAAATAAAATACTCAAATCAAAGTAACACGACAAATAACTCTCACAAGCACGAGAAACCAAACAAACACGATCTTCACTTGAACCTGTTATATATAAATTAAACCCACAAGTAAGACCATCGTCACCTATTACCAACCCCATTTGGCCATCACTAACACGACGGTTCATATCTACTTCCTCACCATAAACTGTTAGAGCAACAATCTGTTTTTTAGCCATCAAATTCATGATAGAGACTAAAGATGTGTCAAGTGCCTCCGTTATATCTATCTTTATATGCCAATCATTATCATTTGGCTCAACGTTTTTTGTACAAATTGTACTCGGAGTGACAAATTCATCCATTTCTACATCTTCATTTTGATTACAAGAAATGAAGAGGCACAAAAAACCACATAAAATAAAATAAGACTTAAGAGTATTCATAATACTAATTTTTAAAAGGGGTAAAAGCACAAATAATATCACGCCATCAAAGCAAGTAATTTGTTTTTCATGCTTCTCGAAAATTAAGTTAATTATAATGTTTTGCTATACTTATTACGACAGCAAAATTACAAGAAGTATTTAATTAAAAAAATAATTCAGGAAGAAAAAAGCAGAAAAGCCCCATTTTTTAACAGTTCTGTGTCCCCACACAACCCAAGGACTGTGCAGGGACACAAAGAAAAAAACACCTATGATTACTTTACGATAACCTTAGCGGCCTTCACCGTCCCGTCGCTCATCCTATCCTGACGGATATAAATGCCGCGCTGCTTCGGTTCGGCTACACGCACACCGTTGATGGTGTACCATTCGGAAGCAACCACCGTAGCCGTTCCACCAACAAGTACCTCACCGATATTATCCACGAAATCGTCCGGTCTATTGCCATCACCGTCACCCAGATATTCAAGGAAAAAGTCGTCGATGCAAACCCAGTCTGCCGCCAACCCTTCATCCTTGCGCACACCGATGTTCACTGATTCTCCCTCTTTCACATAGAAAGGCTTATCCGCATCGTAATATCCCCATGTCATGGCAGCACGCATACCCAATCGGTCATTGGCCACACAATGGTATGTACGTTCGGAACCGGGGAACAAAGAATCAGGCAGCACTGCATCATTGGGAGAAAGCAAACCGTCATGCACGCACTCCATGAAACTTGGAAGAACGCCTTTAAAATCCGCACTTTCCGTTTGGACATAAACATAAGCCAGTAAATTCTCCGTTCCGTCCCTATGAGCCGTCGCGGCCTGAATATTATCCCCGTAACGATAACACCCTTTGAGACGAATGCGGTAATAGCCCTGCTTCATATTATACAAGCCCTGATGGATATCGGCTTTCGTGGAATTGAAGAATTCAAAGACCGAGTCGGCAGCTGTAGTAACCTCTGCATCCGACTCCACGTCCCAACCGTCGTAATTGAACACCACGTTCCCTTCTTCATCTTCCTGTTGGAAAGATGGGTTCTCCAACAGTACGGTGACATCCAACGGTTCGTCCTTGGAAGCGGCAGAAAAGTCGATGGCACTCTGTTTCATCTTGCCGTAAGCATTGTTCATATCTGCAATGTATTGCTCAACCACCCCCACGCTCTCGAATGAACCGCCGTCGATGACGTCCATGACTTCATAAACAACATTCAAAAGCGCGTCTACATCATCCTGGCCATACGAATCATAAGAACCTTCATTATATGCCTGATCATGCCGGACCACTTGATGGTCTATTTCCTTCAGCAATTCAATGGATGTGCGGCCTTGTTCTATGGCGGCTGACAACGCAGCCATGGTTTCCTTGAACAACCGGGCTGAAACTTCACCCTTAACCACTTCTTCCGCTTCCAAAACAGTAACCTGCAGAAGTTCCCGAACATCCAACGGTATCAGGCTCCCGTCAGCCCCCACCTGCTTGGCTTCATTGATTTTCGCCTGCAAGGCTGCTACCGCACCTTCCTGATTGTCCAACCCCTGATAAATGACCTGGAAGTTATCGAAAGCCACCCACGACTCATTGCGTGTCACTCCGGCAAGCTTCATGCCGACACGGAGCTTTCCGTCCTCGCCCACGTAACAAGTCACGGTGTTGAGATAATTCCCCGGATCGGATTTAAACACTTCCTGCGATGACGCCTTGTCTGTGGGAAGCCATTTCCCGTTCAGGTTTTCGTCCGCCGTACCGGAAACCTGCTCCCAACCTCCTTCTGTCATTTTGTCGTTACGCGGGAAGTCGGCGATATGATGGACCGGGGCAGAGGCTTCGTTTCCAAACACGGAGGCCATCACCTTGTTCACTTCGTCTCCTTCAAGTCCCCAGGTCTCATGCCATACGGACGTGGTCGGAGAACTCGGGCTATAGAATCCTTGCACGGTGATTTTATAGAAACCTTCGGGCAAACCGGCCACGTCCTGATAAACTTCCCAATCCCGGCCATTCCAAACTTCGGTAATTTCCGTACCTTCGTTCTTAAAGTCGCCGTTCCCGGTCTTAATCCATCCGTCATTGCTCTTTGCAAAGCTCGGGTTGACCAACAGACCTGTCACATTGTCAGTAGCCCCGCTCTCCATCATGTCGGCCACGTCCTGCCTAAACAGTTCTTCGGCGTATGCCTCTGCCCCGTTTATCTCTGCCGGTGTCATCGAACCGTCATCATAAGCCCGATAGAGTTTGTCCAAGTAACCCTCATAAGAAGGCAAGCCGACCTCACTGTAAGGACTGTCGACAAGTTTGTTTTCCAACGCCGGAATCACCACGTCGTTCAATTTCTTATAAGTGGCAATATCTGCAGCCAACGAATCCTTCCGGGCATTCACCATCCGGATTGCGGCAGCCCAATCGTCATCCGTCAGTCCTGCATTGCCTGCAGCTTCCTTGGCGCAGGCCAAGACTTCTTCATACTTCGCCTTGCCCGATGCCGAGAAGTGCGCATTTGCTTCTATCTGCCCTTGCAAATAAGTTTCGGCATTTTTTACCGTACGGTTCAATTCGGCCGCCAAACCGCCTTCGTTACCCATATATTCGAGCTTCACATTGTCTATACCAAACCAGTTACAATTAGTGTTTTCGGTCATAAAGCCAAGCGTCAAATCGCCGCCCCGGGAATAAAACTCCAATACGACCTTACGCGGTGCAGGCACGTCGGCACCGCCCGGCGTACCATTCTTTATACCATAAAATTTCACCGTATGCGCCTCGGCCCTGAACTTCTCGTCATATTTCGACGCATCAGCAAAGAGATACAGCCCCCGGGGGATATCGTTCAAATTACTTTGATTGTAACCCAAAGTCACGGCCGACAAACGGTAACGGCCGGAAGGCATGTTCCCAAACTTCTGATAAAGATGTATGGCACTGGTTCCTCCCGGTTTGGTCCACTTCTCGCAGAACTGATCCATTACCACAGATTCATCATCCGGGTCCTGGTATTTGTCATTCTTCTGATGCCCTAATGCCGGAGAACCACCATCCTCAATCCAACCTCCATTGCCCGCATCAAACGAAGGATTGGCCAGCAAATCCGTAAACTTGGGATTCTCTTCGGAAGCCCCGGCCCCCAACCGGTCGGTCACGGCCTGTTGCAGTTCATCCGCCGCACTTTCCAACTCTTCAGCCGTGGCATCTGTCTTTTCGTAAAGCGCCACATATCCTGCCACATCCGTATAACCGTTCTCGCCGGCAAACTCCAATTGGGCCTGCAAAGCCTTTTTAGCCTGATAAACAAAATAAGCTTCGGGCGTAACAAACGCCCAATCGGTCTCTACCTTATCAAAACCGCCCTGTTCCTTATCGGCAAAAGGATACACCACCGTGCTGCCGGAATTCACGCCCCACACGCCGTTCATCGTCACCGCATTGCCGGAAACCGTCCCGAAATCGGGATCCTGGTCCACAATCTTTATCGCATAATAACCATTTTCCTGCTTTCGGATTTGCCACAAGGTATGGCCGTCCGACCCGCAATCCACGTATGCACTTGCAGTACCGGTCACATAAATCTCATGAAAACGGTTGCCATTGGACGGCCCGTCCAGCATGTTAAAAATCCAACCTTTGCCCGGCACCTTCGGTTCCTGTACCAATAACGGAGGACGTTCTTCCCCGTAAGCCATGGTTATTTCCTGCCCGATGGAATCCACGCTCAGCTGCGTACCGGAAGCATTACCGGCTGCAATAAACTTCCGGGTAGCCACATGATAGATGTAATACTTTCCCCCTCCCGTCCCGTCGGTTGCAAGATTGGGTTCCACTGTCACAATCGTGGGGTCGCCATACTCGGCGGCCCACAGAGGCATCGTTGAAGAAGTAGCGCAGCACAATGCCATGGCTGCAAGGATTCTGTTCTTCATTTCTCTACGTTTTTAAAGATTAATGTATAGTCTTCCTTTGACTCTTTACACGGTTTACGAACAAAGGCGCGAAAAAGCACAAAGGGAAGAAACTTTTTTTCGTTTTAACTCAAAAAAAAATGTTTTTCCCCAAAAAAGGAATAAAAGAAAGGTGATTTTGTATCTTTGTATGATAAACAAAAACTAATTTGACGAATATGATCATAGCCGTAGACTTCGACGGAACCATCGTAGAACACCGTTACCCTGAAATCGGACGTGAGATTCCCTTTGCAGTAGAAACATTGAAAAAGCTCATCGAAGACCGCCACCAACTCATCTTATGGAGCGTACGGGAAGGGCGTTTGTTGGACGAGGCCGTAGAATGGTGCCGCCAAAGAGGAGTAGAGTTTTATGCCGTAAACAAGGACTTTCCGGAAGAGGACACCGACAAAAACCGACATTACAGCCGCAAGCTGAAAGCAGACTTGTTCATCGACGACCGCAACTTGGGCGGACTTCCGGACTGGGGTACCATCTACCGGATGATTAAAGAAAAGAAAAGCATGGCACAACTGTTACAGGAAGAATGGGAAGAAGACCAACCCGTGGCACAAAAGAAAAAAAAGAGATGGTGGTTTTAACCCCCCATCCCTTTTCCTTTCCGTATCCTATATATAAAGGTATCAATCCTTATCTTCAAAATCTTCCTCATGGAGATAACTACCGCCTTCGCGCGGAGATTTTGATTTACCGGAGCGCGCCTCTTTACCATAGCCCCCATAATTACCATAACCGCCATAGCTGCCATAAGAACCGTAACGGCCGTAACGGCCATAATTACCGTAACCGTAGTAATAACCATACTTGCGCTGTTGCAAGTCTACCCCGTTAAGCACCAAGTTCATCTTCGGCAATTTTCCTTCCTGATGAATCGTATTCACGATATTGAAATTACGTTTGAGAGAATAATCACACCGGCACACAATAAGAGTTGCATCAGCCAAACGCCCTAACAATAAGGTATCGCTCACCAGACCGACAGGCGGAGTATCGACAATCACCATGTCATACCATTCGCGGAAACGTGCAAAAGCACCATCCAAACGTTCCGAAGTAATCAGTTCACCGGGATTAGGCGGAATCAAACCCGCAGGCAATACGTCCAGATTGGCATGCATGCCGGAATTGAATATCTGCTCACGCAAAAATCCGTCCGAACTGTCTTCCCCGGCCAAATAAGTCGTCAGCCCATGATGCCCCGTGACCAGACCGAACAACTTGGCCAATCGCGGCTTACGGACATCTAATCCGACCACCAAGACTTTGCGCCCCATCAAAGCCATACTCATGGCCAGATTGGTTGACACGAAAGTCTTTCCTTCACTGGGTATCACCGACGTGCACAAGAGCACCTTTTCGCTCTTCTTCATGACAAAGCCTAAATTGGTACGCAGGCTACGGAACGTTTCCTCCATTATATCATTAGAATTCTCCCGGACGACAATCGCCCTTTTGCCGTCCTTCAAATCCCCGGCCACGAAAATATCGCTCAAGACGGCCAAATCGGTCAATTTTTCAATATCATTACGTCCTTCGATGCGATAACGCAACAAGTTCAGCAAGTATATCAGTCCGGCCGGAATGGCTACTCCCAAGACCAAAGCGATAAGCGCCACCATTTTTTTCTTCGGTGAAATGGGACGGATTGTGCTTTCGGGAGCATCGATGACCTGAGCCTTGTCTACTGTAGAAGCCAAAGAAATGGCATTTTCCTCGCGCTTCTGCAACAAAATTTGATATAGTGCCGCCTTTACAGACTGCTGACGTCCTATGTCGGTGAGGACACGTTCCTGCGTTGGTGCATCGGAAAGACGTCCGATGAAGAGGTCGTATTGCTCGTCCACATGCCGCTTCTGCACGCGCATATTATCATATACCGTAGAAAGCGAATGACGGATGCCCGGATAAAGGGAAGAAATGGCATTGGTAATCGACACCACCACGGGGGAAGACTCGGGAGCCGTCTTCAACAAGCGTTTACGCTCCACCACTTTTGCATTGTAACCTGCAATCATGGAATTCAAACTTTCGTCCGTCAACCCGAGATTGGCAGGAATGATTTCCATGTAGTTGGCCGGATTGTCCACATATTCCTTCAAGGATTTCACCAAAAGCATCTGGGTCTGCAACTCTATCTGTTGCGTCTGGTAATTCTCCAAACCCTTATATGCCGCTTCTGCGTCTGACATCAAGTCCACCAACTGATTTCTTTTCTTATATAACTCCAAGTCCGACTCTGTCGTGCCTAATTCCGCGTCAATGATTTTGATACGTTTGTTGACAAAGGCTTCCGTCTTGAGAGCCACCTCGTTTTTCACCTCGTTGGCATCCTCATTATACACGCGAATCAACTCGTTCATATAATCTTCCGCACGTTGGCGCTGCGTATCACTCATGGTAATACGGGCTATCGTTGTCATCTTGCTGATAGGCTCAATGGAAGTGGCACCCAAAAAAGCTTCGGCCATGATTGCAGGACGGAAAATGCCTATCCTCAAAGTCCGTCCATCGGATGCACCGGCAAAATTGGGATTCGGGCGCAATGTCACCCAACCGGACAAGGTCTTTACCCTTACCGGGAAACCCTTGACATTGGACTCGAAACGTTCCCGCAACGCCTCCCCCTCTATATGATAGCCTCCTTCTTGCAAAGGCGTGATTACCAAAGACACCGGCATGGACAAAGTATCCAAGTCCACAGGTGACATGTCGGCTACAATCGGCGACGTACGGTAGAGTTCCTCATCACGCAACATTCCGTCGAATGAATAACGGACATACAACTTAAGATTGGTCACGGCACGCCGCGCCAAAGTCTTGCTGCCCAAGATTTCCACCTCATTGTCAAAACCGTTGCTGTTCGTCAAAACGCCCAATTGCGTAAAGTCGGCCAATCCCCCCCCCGACATTCTTCTTTTATAGGGGTCATCCTCCTTTATCAGGACTTCGGCCCACGTGGAATAAACCGGAGATTTACACCTAAGATATAAAAAGGCAACGAAAAGGCAACCGATAATGGATATGGCAAACCAATGCCAATGCAAGATGACCGCATCCAATATTTCACGATAGTTAAAACCGGAATCCTGTTCCTCAACAACGTCGTTGGTTTGAAAAGTTTTTTGGGGCATATTATTCTTAATTATTCTCTGATTATTTCCATTCAAGCCACAAAATTAGAAATCTTTGACATACATTCCAAATAAATAGACGAAATAGTTCTTTATTTCGAGCTTTTTTAGAGCCTGTTTAAATTTTCCTGTTTGAAATAAAAAGAGTGCTTCTTCTTTC
>OOAA01000757.1_pt1 | contig 20429 bp, 22 predicted proteins | sample 1671671 | NCBI WGS metagenome assembly OOAA01 (sample SAMN06348180, study PRJEB24527) | human gut metagenome | biome: human gut; feature: ankylosing spondylitis patient; material: feces | host: Homo sapiens | place: China | collected 2015-10 | reverse complement strand
GAAGGGTATGCCCGTAAAAGGACTTGTGGATAAAGGTTTTTGTCAAAGCCCTGCCAATATATCAGAGCAAACGAAAAAAAGCAAACCCCTATACATTATATATATAAGGATTTGCTTTTGTTATTTGGTTGTGCTGAAAGTCAGCACGCCGTGTCAGCGAAGATTAAGCCTCGATAGCTGCAACGCCCGGGAGCACCTTGCCCTCGATAGCCTCGAGGAGAGCGCCACCGCCAGTTGAGATGTACGAAACCTGATCTGCCAAGCCGAACTTGTTGATGCAAGCTACAGAGTCGCCACCACCGATGAGTGAGAATGCGCCGTTCTTTGTAGCCTCAGCGATGGCCTCAGCGATAGCCTTTGAGCCACCTGCGAAGTTGTCGAACTCGAATACGCCTGCAGGACCGTTCCAGAGGATGGTCTTTGCGCCCTTGATGGCGTTGGCGAAGAGCTCGCGTGTCTGAGGACCAGCGTCCATGCCTTCCCAACCCTCGGGAATGTCGTTAGACGGGCTGATCTGAGTGTTGCAGTCGTTCTTGAAAGCGTCGCCGCAAACCGAGTCAGTACCGAGAACGAGGTTCACGCCGTTCTCCTTGGCCTTCTTGATAACGTCGAGAGCTACGTCCAGCTTGTCGTCCTCGCAGATAGAGAGGCCGATCTTGCCGCCCTGAGCCTTGGCGAATGTGTATGTCATGCCGCCGCAGAGGATGAGGTTGTCCACCTTTGTGAGGAGGTTCTCGATGATGCCGATCTTTGTAGAAACCTTCGAGCCGCCCATGATGGCTGTGAACGGGCGCTTGATGTTGCCGAGAACTGCGTCAACGGCTTTTACCTCCTTCTCCATGAGGTAGCCCAGCATCTTGTGGTCCTTGTCGAAGTACTCGTCGATAACGGCTGTAGAAGCGTGCTTGCGGTGAGCTGTTCCGAATGCGTCCATTACGTAGCAGTCAGCGTAAGAAGCGAGCTTCTTGGCAAACTCCTGCTGGCGGCCCTTCATTTCCTTCTTTGCAGCGTCAAACTCAGGTGTGCCCTTCTCTACGCCTACCGGCTTGCCTTCCTCCTCAGGATAGAAGCGGAGGTTCTCCAGAAGAAGTGCCTCGCCCGGCTTGAGGGCAGCAGCCTCCTCAGAAGCGTTGCCGCAATCCTTGGCGAACTTCACCTCTACGCCGAGGGCCTTTGATACGTTGGGGACGATCTGGCTCAGAGAGAGCTTCTCGTTCACCTTGCCCTTGGGCTTGCCCATGTGGCTCATCATGATGAGGGCGCCACCGTCAGCGAGCACCTTCTTGAGTGTGGGGAGGGCACCGCGGATACGGGTGTCGTCAGTAACGTTTCCGTTCTCGTCCAATGGTACGTTGAAGTCTACACGTACGATTGCCTTTTTGCCGGCAAAGTTGAAATCTTCGATTTTCATTTTTTCAAATATTTATATAATGTTGAAATAAGATTCTTTCTTGTTCTTCGTGTCTGTAACGATTTCTCTGTTTCGACCGCAAATTTACTAAAAATAAATCTTATTTCAACATTTTTCTGCTATTTTGTTTCGTAAATAGTGGTGTCTTCTATGCCTGCTTCGGCGAGTGCCTCTTTTCGCTCCACGCAGGTGCCGCACTTTCCGCAATGCTTCTCGCCGCCCTTGTAGCAGCTCCACGTCTCGGCGTAGTCGATGCCGAGGCGCTTTCCGATGCGTGCGATGTCTGCCTTGGTGATGGAGGTGTAGGGTGCCACAATCCTGACGCCGACGTATGTGCCCGCCTTAGCCGCCGCGTCGATGGCTGTGATGAAGTCCTGACGGCAGTCGGGATAGATGGCGTGGTCGCCTCCGTGGTTGGCTATGAACACCTCGGTCAGGCCGTTGCTCTCGGCGATGCCCACGGCGATGGCGAGCATTATGCCGTTACGGAAGGGCACGACGGTGGACTTCATGTTCTCGTCCTCGTAGTGTCCCTCGGGTATGGTGTCGGCTCCGGTGAGGAGGCTCGACTTGAAGTACTGGTGCATGAAGTCCAGTGGGATGGTGATGTGCTTGATGCCCAGCCGTTCGCAATGCATCTTGGCGAAGGGTATCTCGCGTGCGTTGTGGTTGCTGCCATAGTCGAAGGAAATGCCCACGGCTATCTCGTCCTTGTGTTCATAGAGCAGGGTGATGCTGTCCATTCCCCCGCTCACAATTATAGCTGCATTCTTCATATTCTTCTCTGAATTTGTTTTTTGTTCTCCTTACAGCGAGACGCTCTCGATTCTCAGGCTTAGCTTTCCTGCCGGGACCGTCACCTCCACCGTGTCGCCAGCCTTCTTGTTTAGCATGGCATGGGCGATGGGCGACTTGATGGAGAGCTTGCCTTCGGCGAGGTTTGCCTCGTGCGGACTGACGATGGTATACTGCATGCGGCGGTTGTTGGCCGTGTTCGTTATCTCCACCTTGCTGAGCAGCCCCACGCTGTCCGTGTTGAGCCGGCTCTTGTCGATGACGCGGGCGTTCTCCAGCACCTTGTGCATGAAGCGTATGCGGCCCATGATGCGTCCCTGCTCGCGCTTGGCGGCATGATATTCGAAGTTCTCGCTCAGGTCGCCCTTGTCGCGTGCCTCCGCAATGGCGTCGCGCACCTGCGGCAGTTCCTCTAATTCCAACTGGCGAAGCTCGGCCACTATCTTGTCGTAGCCCTCCTGTGACATATATTCCATAATAGTATGCTGTTATGTTTTTTTAGTCGGCGAAGGTACAAAAAAATTTTGAGTTTTGAATTAGGAATTTTGAATTATTCTCGGCTTTGCCTTCGATTTTGAATTTTCCAGTTGCGAATTATAAAATTCAAAATTGAAAAACTCCTAATCGCCGAAGGCGACCAATTCAAAATTCAAAACTCCTAACTCCTAATTCTGCGAAGCAGACATTTTCTTCTCCACGTACGTCTTTATTTCGGCGTACTTGTTGTGGGCGTAGATTGCCACTCCGAAGATGCTTCCTGCGTAAATCAGGCACTCGGCGAACAGTCCCAGCACGCTTTCGTGAATCTCGCCCAGCGGCGATACGATGAAGCCAGCCACCGTAAGCGCCATTCCGAGCGCCAGCATTCCGAGCGCCGAGCCCACCTGAAGGTTCTCTCTTGTTTCCTTTTTCATGGTAAATGTGTGTTTTTCATGGTTGTCAGATTAGCCTAAGGCTTAGGTGCCTCTTGTCCGCCGGTCGTCTTCTCCACTCCCCACTTGTGCTGGCTTTTCTCTCTTATGCGTGCCAGACGCTGGAAGTTGTCGCGTGACGACTCGCCTACGCCGAGGCAGCGGAAGTGCAGTCCGAGGATGTTATCCGCAGCGACGAATTCCTCAAAGGTCTTCGCTCCCTTCGAGCGGATGGAGACATGGAAGATGCCGAGGTTGTCCAGCCTCACCTTCTTGCTGTCTATCAGCAGCTCGCGTATGCACTTGACGATGTCCGTGAGGATGGCGAGGATCTGTCCGCGTGAGAACGAGGTGTTGTGTGATGCCATGTGGGCTGCCAGCTTCGGGAGGTCGTACATCTCGTTGTAGGTGACGCGTCCGTAGAACTTGCCCTTGGTGCCGTTGTTGATGTTGCTCTTGTAGATTTTGTATTCTATTGCCATAGTCTGTGTGTGTGTTTTATGGTTAACGGTTTGTTTGTTTTATACGTTGTTCTCTGTGTTCGTGTTGTGTGCCTTGTCCTTGTCGTACAGCTTCACTCGCTTGAACTTCACGTCGCCAGCGTAGTTGTAGCCGTTCTTCAGGTGCATCGCTCCCGTTGGGATGATCTTGATGTAGGTTCGCAGGACGTTCTCGGTGGCGGTGAACTCCTTTGCGGTCTTGGCTCCCTTGGTGCGGATGCCGGGCTTGAAGATGGCGAAGTCGGGGAGCTTCACGGCGTTGCCGTCGAGGCAGATTTCTCGGATGCATCCCACCATGTCGTCCAGCAGACCGATGATCTGGCCCTTCGAGTAGGAGCAGTTGTGTCGGCACATGTGTTCGGCGATGCCTTCGAGGTCGACGATGTCGGTGTGGATGGCGCGGGCGTAGAACTTGCCCTTGGTGTAGTTGTTCGCCTTGCTTTGGTAAATTGCGTACTGAATCATGTGTTTCTGTGTGTGTTTATTGGTTAGACATTCTGGTTATGCCGCAAAGTTACGGCTTTTGCCCGTCAGATGCAATAGTTGTCCTCCGCGGCGTGAAAAGTTGTCCCCTGTGACGTGAAAAGTGGCGCTGCGCAAGCGCAATTCAAAACTCCTAACTCAGATTGTCATTTGGTCATTTGGTCATTTTGTCAAAATGAAGAAAAGAAAAGGCTTGTCAGACTCCTATAGTATAATATATAATTATATATTATACTATAGAGCCAATGACCGACTTCCGGAAATGAAAATGACAAGATGACAAGATGACAATTTGACAAGGTCTGCACTTGTCTTTGCTGTCATGCTTGTGTATATGGCCTGATGACGTTTTTTCTGCAAAATTCGCATATAGAACTCCATAAGTAGGTTTGTTTGTTTGGTATTTTGGCGTATTTTTGGTAACTTTACAGCCGAATGTTTATTATATAGCATGAAACAAACAATATGATACAAGAAATAAGAATAAAGAACTTCTTGTCGTTTAGAGACGAGGTTGTTCTAAACTTTGAGGCCACAAAAGACAATACTTTTGAGGATTGCCAAGTGGTGAGCGTTACCTCCAAAGTGCGTCTTTTGCGTTTTGCGCTGATTTATGGAGCAAATGCAAGCGGAAAATCCAATCTGCTGTCTGCATTTGATTTTTTGCGTGATTTCTTGTTCGGCATAAAAACAAACATAGATGAAGAAACTGGAGCTGTACCTTTTTTGCTTGATGCAGATACGCCCAATGAACCGTCTGAATTCAATGTTGTTTTCTATCTTGGCGAAAAGAAATATTGGTATCAACTGATTTTGGATAGCAAAAAAGTTATTAAGGAAGAATTGTATGTGTACAATTCTGTACAACCATCGCTTGTATTCAGCCGAAACTTAGAGGGAACACAGTCTGTTGTCAAACTGAATTCAAATCTCGTAAAGGCAAGTGGTGCTATCGTTGAACAATTGAATCTCAAATGCTTGCCAAACATGTCTTTGTTCGCTGCGCGAAATCAGGTGAATTGTTCTCTGGCATACATTGACGATGTACGTGATTGGATGAGAAACAATTTGATGCCAACGATTACACCAAATACTAATATGTTTGAGTATGCAGGAGATAAGATGGACAAAGAAAAGGAAATGAAAAGCTATATCCTTGACTTCATCCGCAAAGCAGACTTTAACATCACTGATGTTTTCTCACAACGTGAGACATTGCCATTGCCAAGTTTTATAAGAAGTTCTATAGCAGATAACAAAGACATTCCTGCAAAAGAAAAAGAGAAACTTTTAGCAGAGAATTCATATGAAAGATTAAAAACGGACTTTCAGCACACTGTAAGAAACAAAAGAGGAGTGGAAACATACACTTTGCCTAACAGACTTCAGAGTGCAGGTACTCGACGTACGTTTGGCATCGAAGCAGCTATATATGAAGCTCTCCAAAATGAAAGCGCATTGCCAGTGGACGAAATAGAATCTTCACTTCACCCAGAGTTGGTTGAATTTGTAATCCAAAAATTCTTGTCTGAAAAAGACAACAGAAGTCAGTTGATAGTTACCTCACATTACGACCCGCTTCTCAATACTGTTGACGATCTTATTCGTAAAGATATGGTATGGTTTACGGACAAAGAGGAAGATGGACATACTAAACTATACTCCTTGACTGACTTCCGTGGACTTGGGAGAATTTCATCATTTCAAAAGTCGTACAGAAACGGCGTTTTTGGGGCATTGCCAAACATTCACGAGTAACGACTATGGTTAGAAGAACTGCAACAATCAATAAAAATCAAGAAAGGGCTGTCATTATAGGAGCAGGTATCACAGAAAAATGGTATTACTTTGTGATAGCTTGCCTTCTATCGAATTTTGGTTTTTGATACACTTTATCAACACAAACAGGTATTTTGGAACTTCGAAGGCTGTTATTGGAGAGCTTAAAAAGTTTATTCCAAACTTTGACAAAAGTGAATCATTTCTTTCTAATAAGAAATGGGTTGATGATATGTGTAAAGATGGAAAACTGAGTGATGCCTATGCAAGAGCCAAACAGCTTGGCTTAGAAGGCGAATCATACAGTAATCTTTGGAAAGCTTTTGATTATTTGGGTGTTACGCTCCCATCCTCAGCTTCATAACGGACGTCCAGACGCTCCTTTCTTCGAGCGCCAGCGTGAAGGTGTGCTGCGTGCCGCCCATGAAGGTGCCGTTGTTGTGTCGGCGTTCAACCGCGAGGTGTGCCTCGTGATGAACGAGCTGGCGAGGGTGATTGCCGGAGTGGGGGATGGGTGGTGGAAAGAATGAGCGGGGGAATAGCTTGTTCTGAGAATTATTTGTTAACTTTGCATAGTATAGATATCACTTAACCCATAAATAACAGAAAAACAATCATGGCGAAGAAAGCAAGACATAAGATCCAGCTTGTAGAAGGCATTGATCCCGGCTTGTTCGGACAGAAGTATTCAAGCAGGGATTACAGATATGAGGAATCTTGGGGTAAGAATCAGTTTAACAGTTCTTTCCCTGCTTCTCTTGTTGCGTATATGAGCAGCAAGAACATTCAGCCAGTCTTTATTTGTACCGATGACAATAACGAGATTGTCCATAAAACGATATCTGCGTCAGAATTGTTCGGCATCGATCCTCTTAGTGAGGATGCTTATTATGACTATGAGGCTGGCTATTATCCCTATGAGCGGTATTATACTGCAAGCAAGAAAGAGAAAATAGATCTGGTGATGATAAACCGCTCGAGCGGCATTCCTCTTAGCGGACTTGAAGTGAAGCTGACCACACTTCCTGACAACACGACGAAGGATTTGCCCGATGAAGATTATGGCAGCGAAATAGTGGTTCGTTCGCCCACGATATTGTTCCTGGCTTGCAGCATTTGTGCATGTTATGACTCGCCTGAAGGCAGGATGCGGCTGCATGATATGCTGAACACGATAGGGGAGGAAATCAGAGATTGGGGGGAGATAAGGCAGGTAGTCCCCCATTATGAGGCGATAAAACAGGCTGTTTTATATGTTTCGAGGGACTTGACCGACAGGCAGGTTCCACTTATAATGCAGCCTATATGGAAAACGGACAGAAAACTTACTGATTTGGAGGAAAGATGTCTTGACGTTTTCGTATGGTCAAATTTGTCTGTCATTCAGATGGCATTGAGAGAAACAGTTTCGCAGGACGACATATCAAGAAACCAGCGAACCGTAATATGGTTGTATAAGATGTTGTGGGATTTTACTCAGTTCGGCAAATTCAACTATACCGCCATTGTGAACAGTCTTTCATATAAATACAAAACTGACAAGGCGTTTGCTATAAGCGGGAAGCTGACCAATCTGTTTATGAGGTCGCCTGAACTGGAGAATCCCCGAATCAGTAAGTACGAAATTAAGAACATCATACTGGGTAATGGCCAGAAGTTGCTGAGACCGGAAAGAAGGTTTGACGCATATCTTGTAAGCCATCCCGAATTATTTGAATAAGAAGAAGATGAAAGTAGTAGATTTGTTTTGCGGTTGCGGCGGACTCAGTCTTGGCTTTGAAAAGGCTGGGATGGATGTGGTTGCCGGTTTTGACAATTGGCTGGACGCACTTGATGTGTACAGGCGCAATTTCACGCACCCTGCTATAAGGGCTGATTTGTCAAACGTCGAGGAGTCTGTGGAGAAGATTCGTCAGTTCGGACCGGATATGATAATAGGCGGTCCTCCGTGTCAGGATTTCTCGTCAGCAGGAAAACGCAACGAAGATAACGGACGCGGCGACCTGACCGTATGCTATGCAAGCATCATTTCGGCGATAAAGCCACGGTGGTTTGTCATGGAGAACGTGGAGAGGATAATGAAGACCCAGAAGCTTCAGGACGCTTTGGCTGTCTTTCGTGCTGCGGGTTATGGTCTGACCTATATGGTACTTAACGCTGCATTGTGTGGCGTTCCTCAGAAGCGCAAGCGCTTTGTGATGGTGGGCAAGATGGGAGCGGAGGACGATTTTCTCAAAGACACGCTCGTGTCCGGCCTTTCTGACCACGAAATGACGGTGGCGGAGTATTTCGGCGACAAGCTGGACATCAAATACTACTATCGCCATCCGCGAAGCTATGCGCGTCGCGGCATTTTCAGCACGGACGAGCCGAGCGCCACAATACGTGGCGTGAATCGTCCTATGCCGCAGGGGTATTCGCTTCACCCCGGCGACCCTGTGAAATCATTGGACGGAATCCGTCCCCTGACCTCACGTGAGAGGAGTATGATTCAGACCTTTCCTGAGGATTTCGATTTTGAGGGTACGAAGACCAATGTGGAGCAGATGATAGGCAATGCCGTGCCCGTGAATCTGGGCTATTATGTGGCAGATGCCATATTCAGGTATTCAGGTGAGAAGCGCTTGGAGCCAGCCCATGCCAAGCCCAAGACGCATGGACAGCTCGACCTGTTCCAGCCATCCAGTCAATACGTCTGCAAGGATGTCCCCGACAGCTGTATGTTGCGTGAGGAATGAAAATATGTTTGGGACGAAAGAAACAAACCTTAAAATGTTATCAGGTAATGGCAAATCAAGACAGATATGACAATAACGAATAACCAGAATGAAAAAAATTAAATTTGCAATTTATAATTACAATTTTCTTCGCATTATCGAACCAAACAAGCAACTGCAAATGGAGTTTCCTGACTGGCAGGTGGTGGACGTGGAAGAATCGTTCAGAAATCGCCAGCAGGTGCTTGGAGATATCTTGCAATCCGACTTTCACGCGCCATATCAGTTTGTGAATGCCAAGAAGAAGGAGTATTGGCACCGCCAGGTGGTGAAGCCGCAGGACGAGGTGTACGTTATGCGCGTGGCGAACATCACGAACGTGACCATTACCGACGAGCATCTTAAATCAAAGAAATATGCCGACTATCGCAACTGCCTCGTGATAATCGACAATCGCCCCGGCATCCAACGCATTGCCATTGAACGTAAGACCAAGGCTTTCAGCGACACGAAGACTGTTGCACGCATTCTTGAGGCTTCCCTTAGCAAGCTTCTGTGTCAGAAGCTACTGAAGGTGAAGCTCACGGCTGTTTATGGCACAAGTGTTTTCTGGACTACGCTGAACGACTATCCCGACGGCTTCAGGAAGGTTAGGTTCCATTTCCCGCATCTCAATCTTGAACGTCTCACCAAGGTGATGGACAAGTATCTGAAAACAGCCCGTGAAGACTGGGACAGCGACCTCGACTTCTCTTTCGGAGCAAACGAGGGCGGCGTTGTGAAGATAGACCCTGCGAATGAGCGACAACGTGCATTAGTGGAAGGAGCTTCTGGCGGCGGTATATGGATTGAAATGTATCCGAAAGGCAAACGTCGCCCGGTGTATTGCGGCAAGAACCAGTTTGTGGTGATGGGCATCGACTCGGAAGTGTTTGACGAGCTTGTGAGCGACCAACGGGTGATTTCTGACGTGGGACAATCGGCTATGGACAAGGTGAAGGTGTTTATGAAGCAGGTTCCCGATGTGTTTAACAATCAAGACAAGGCCGACTGATAGATGGAACGTTTTGAGCGATTCGACGATCAGAAGCTCGACAGCCTTCGTGCCCGCTATCGTGGCGACGACCTGTTTAGGACATGGGCACGACCGTTATGCCGTCTTGAGGAGCAGTTGGGCGAACTGAATGCCGTGGAGGTGTGGAGCGAGACAGAGATGCTGCGCCAACGACTGGCTGATGTCAAGGCGCATCCTGATGCTGAGGCTGAGTTCATGTATGGCCAGCTTATAAGCAGACACCAGTCGGAGCGTACTGTCATCATCATTCTCACGGTGTTGTTCACCCAGATGGCAGATGCTGCTCCCGACGAGGAGGAGGACGCTGCCGAGCGCAATCCCAACAGAGCCGTATGCAACGTCTTGGCGCATGTGCTGATGACTCCCAAGCACAGGGCATTCGCCCTGAAACTGATAAATGTTTTCAAGCATCGCCGTTACGACAATGAAGGGCGCAAGATAGTGCTGCCCGTCACCAACTATATGGACGTAAGGAGTCCGCTGCAACTGATGGATGATGCAGCCAAGGCAAACGTGGAGACGTGTGTGGGCGAGATTCTTGATAGGACACAAGGCGTCAGGCGCATGCTGGCGGTCGCGTGGAATGTCTATACGGTTATATGGCGTGACATTTGCGCCATGCAGGAGGTGGGGCTATTGATTGGCAAGAATGAGCCACGCAACAACAGTTGGGGCAAGAATCTTAAACTTGTGGCTAATGTGTTGGGAATGATGAGGGGCATCAAGTGTGGCGAGAGGATGTTGATAGACGGTAGCGTGTCGGCTGTGAGCGACGTTCTCGGCTCTAACATGAGGTCGTATATTTCCAAGCATGCCGATTTTGGCTCCAGCAACACTCCACTGACCAAGGAATTGCATACGAGGATAAAGCAGCTGATAGAGACGACGGTCGCGGATGGTGCTGATAGAGGTTGACAGAACTGCTGTAGGTTGAAAAGAATATTGATGGCGTTGATGGGAACGGTTTCTGTCAACGCCTTTTTTGTGCCTGATTATCAATTGATAATGTGCTGATAGAACTTTGACAGGTCTTCTGAAATTCTGTCTTTTTATTTTTATACGCTTATAAATACTTTTGCACTCGGACTTGAGACTTTGATTTCTCATCTCCGAGTTTTTTTATTGTTTAACCCTGAGCGGAGGTGAGGAACCTCACACGTGATTGAAGATGGCCATCGGTAATCCACGGCTTCTCTCGCAAACCGATTAGGGAATGTCAAGAACAGAGAATGTCAAGAGTGTTCGGGTTTCCGAAGATTTTCTGCGTGAGAATTTCAGCGAGGTGCTGGCTGCGGCTCGTGAAGGCAGACTGCTGATTAAGCCAAAGGAGCGCAAGGCTCCACGGCGCGAAGAAGTGATAGAGAGCGTGCGTGCGTATGTAAGCCAAATTGATGGGTTGGCTCAGCCTAATTGGGCAGAAAGAGTAGGCATGGTGTGGGAAGCGATATTCGATGAAGGGGTATTTGTAGACCTGTTGATGCCTGGCCCCAAGATGCGCAAGTTTCGTGATTTCAATAAATATTCTGTTATGCGCATTGTGGGCGTGCTGCGCTCGCATGGTGTGTATGATGAGTGTGTGAACGACTCGCAGTTGTGCGCAGCATTGGAGCATACGGCAAAGGATTCGTCTTACCGTTCTTACATCGGACTCGGGCTTGAATCGAGAGAGTTGAGAAGGTTGATGGTTGAGGTCATAAACGATTTAACACTTTGATAAAATGATGTTATTTTATCAGATTTCTCAATGGCGTACTTTTGCAGCGTAATAATTTAAATCATAAAGATTATGACGAACGAAATGAAGATTTTCGAGAGTCCGGAGTTCGGAAGGATAAGGACGGTGAGTGATGAGAGGGGGGAGCCTTGGTTCTGTCTGGCGGATGTGTGCAAGGTGCTCGGGCTGAAGCAGAACGGTGTTGTGATGCGACTTGAGAAGGGGGTCATTTCAACTGAACCCCTTTCGACAAGAGGGGGAACGCAGATGGCTAACTTCGTAAGCGAGGACGGGCTGTATGATGTTATCCTCGACAGTCGCAAGCCTTCGGCAAGGGCTTTCCGCAAATGGGTGACTTCTGAGGTGCTGCCGCAGATCCGTCGGACGGGGGGATATGTTCCCTTGGAGGAGCAGGACGACGAGAAGACGATTCTGGCTAAGGCGGTGAGGATTCTGAACCGTACGCTGGAGCAGAAGGATGTGTTGCTCCGTCGGAAGGAGGAGCTGATAGAGGAGCAGCGGCCTAAGGTGGAGTTTGCGGACGCGCTGACGACGGGCGACGGCTGCATCCTGATTAGCGAGCTGGCGAAGCTGCTGACGCGCAACGGCTTTGTTACGGGACGCACGCGGCTGTACAGATGGATGAGGGAGCACGGCTATATCTTCAAGCGGTCGACGGAGCCGATTCAGATGTGGGTGGAGAGGGGTATCTTTGCCCAGTCGGTGACGGTGATAAAGACCAACCACGGCTCGGAAGAGAGAGTAACAACTAAGGTTACTGGCAAGGGTCAGGAGTATTTTCTGAGATTGCTTTGCAACCAATAGATAACTGACAAATAATAAATAATAACTACCAAATAATAACTACGGAAAATGGAGACAAGAATCATGAGAGTGGTGCAGCAGGGCGAGGCTTTCGCTGTACAGAGCCAGAAGGCGGAGGGCGGTCAGGTGATGAAGTGCAATATCATGCTTCAGGAGCTTGGTGGCAAGTATGAGAACCAGTATGTGGCGGCTATGCTTGGCAATGTGGCGCTATGCCGTTTTGATGCGGGCACCTTGGTGGCTGTGACGCTGAGGTTTACGACACGAGAGCATAACGGGGCACACTATCAGGACATCTTAGTGACGGACATTGAGAAATTGTGAATTAGGAGTTTATTATGAGCGTACACATTATATATTATAAGGACGGGGCTAAGCTTATGCGCCCTGTGAAGGACGAGATGGAGTATAGGCTTCTGCGCGACTCGGAGCGTAACCGTGGGGCGGAGAAGCGCATGATGGTGCAGATGAACTATTCGTGTCTGCCTAATGCCGACGGAGGGCTGAAGGGGGCGGAGCGTGTGAGCCGGTCGGTGGGGATGGATATCGACTTCGACCCCTCTTCGCCTGACTATGAGGAGAGGATGAGGAGCGTGCCGGAGCTGGTGATGGGCAGGAAGGAGGAGCTGGGGCTGCTGATGCTGGAGCGGTCGGCCAACAAGGGTTATCACGTGGTCTTTCGTCGCCGAGAGGGGATGACGCAGGAGGAGAACCTAAGATGGGCTTCGGAGCTGCTTGGCGTGGAGTATGACAAGGGGGCGAAGGACATTACGCGTGTGTTCTTTACGCCGCCGACGGACAGACTGCTGTTCGTGGATAAGGAGCTTTTCGACAATTCGGAGGCCGAGGGGAAGAAAGGGATTACGGATTCGGCTGAGGCTGCTCGGAATAAAGAGATTACGGATTTTTCTGATTCGGCTGAGGCAGCTCGGAACGAAGGGATTACGGCTTCGGACTGTTATCTGGGCATTCCTTATGCTGAAATTGTGCGCAAGTGGTGGGCAATGTATAATGACTCGCAGGAGCCTGTTAAGAGCAACCGCAATACGCTTACGTTTGAGCTGGCCGTGAATCTTCGTCATATCTGCGGCTTCGACCGTGGGTTGCTCGATAGGGTTATTCCCTGCTATGACGGCTTCGCGGAGGCGGAGAAGCTTGTCTGTATTGACAATGCGCTGAGCGAGAAGCGCACGCAGATGCCGAAGCGGCTGAAGGACGTGCTCATTGCCATACGTCAGGAGCGCATGACGGACGGCGGTGCGGAGCAGGGCGAGGCGGACGGCATAGACGAGGCGCTGGCTAAGGACGACCTCTTCTATTACGAGGCGCTGCCACGAATGCCGCAGGGTGTGAAGGACTCCATCGACGCCGTGGGTCCGGCTATGGCGCTGCCCGTGCTGACCGCCATCTGCCCCGTGATAGGTATGCTGGCGACGGGGGTGAGAGTGGACGTGCATGGCAAGATGAACTCGCTGAACCTTATATCCTACATCGCTGGCGACTTTGCCTCTGGCAAGGGCGGCATCGACCCTGTGGTGGAGGCTTGGACGGCTGAGGTGAAGGCGATGGACAGGATGTATCAGCAGCAGGAGGACGAGTGGCGTGCCAAGAAGCGTGCTGCGAAGAACAAGAAGGAGCAGCCTGAGGAGCCTAAGCTGCCTGTGCGCTGCCTGACGCTCAACAACACCGTTGCCAACCTTGCCGAACGTCTTGCCAACACGGGCGGACGGCATGCTTTCTCGTTCACGCCCGAGGCAGACACGGTGGCGCAGAAATGGCGTTCTGCCATGAGCGACTTCTCCGTGATGCTCCGTCAGGCTTACGACGGCACGTGCTATGAGCGTGAGGCGAGGAGTGCGGACGCCGTGAACGTGCATATAGACAGGCTGTTGTGGAATGTGGTGATGTGCGGCACGCCTGACGCTCTCTATCGTGTGGTGACCAACTATACGGACGGCTTTCAGAGCCGAATAGCCTTGGCCCGTACGCCCGACAACACGTTTCAGCCGCTGACGGAGAATCTGCATGTGCTGACCGACAAGCAGCGTGAGCGCATCCGTCAGATAGCCCATCTGCTGCCTTTGATGGCTGGCGAGGTGGTGCTGCCGAAGCTGGAGGCGAGGGGCAGGCAATGGCTGGAGCGTGTGCGTCTGGAGACGATGAAGGATGACGACAAGGTGAAGGCTCGCCAGCGGTTCCGCATCTGCCCTACGACTATGAGGATGATGACGTGCCTGATGCTCTGCCGTGTGGCTGGACAGCTGATTGACCGTCACGGTGTGGCTGGTGCCGAGACGCGGCTGAAGCAGCAGCCGGGGCTGTGGAAGGAGATGATCGTGAAGCAGCAGCAACCGTCTTTCCTCGCCGCCTTTGATGTCCTGGCAGACTATCAGATTGAGAATGCCCTCCATTTCTTCCGTGAGCGCATAGAGGCTGCTTTCTCGTCGAAGGACTACTGCGGACAGGCTGCTTCAGAGCGCACGAAGCGTGGCAAGAACGACTCTATCTTCGAGCGTCTGGACACGACGTTCAGCTTTGAACAGGCCTTGCAGCACAGCATAGCCGTGAAGGGATGCAATACGTCGCGCAACGCCGTGCATCAGATGCTGAAGAACTGGCGCAAGCAGGGACTGGTGACCGAATGCCAGAACCAGAGATACAGGAAGAATTAGGAGTTTTGAGTTTTGAATTTTGAATTGTGCGCTTCGCGCATTTTGAATTAATCAATTTGGAATTTTACAATTCACAACTGGAAAACTCAAAATCGCAGGCGAAGCCGAGAATAATTCAAAATTCAAAACTCCTAATTCAAAATTCATCTTGTCATCTTGTCATCTTGTCATTTTGTCAAAATTAAAATTCGTAACTCGTAATTAATAAAAAGACTATGGTAATAGAAATCAAGCGTTATCGTTATTCGCCTTATGGCGTGGACGGTATGGTAATAATCAACGGGCGCACGATATGCGCCTCCGTGGAACATCCCCATAACTATCTGCCAGCCGGATGTTATCCCGTGACGCTGAGTACGGACAAGGCGTTGAGACGCAGGATGCCCACGCTGCCGCAGGGTGCCACGATAAGGGCTGGCAACGGTGCCTTTACGCTGCGTGACGGCAGCATCATTGTGGGTAGGCAGCACATACCGGGCGTGGTGGTAAGGTCGGGCGAGGAGTTCGGACGGCTGTTTGAGCGCATCGAGAAGAACGTGAAGAGGAAGAAGGGGGTGATGGTTAGAATCAAATAGAAAGCTGAACTGGCGCAAGTTCGATAAAAAAATGATAATTGTGATATGTTTTGTTTTCCTTTTATTTTGTATTGTCTTCGAATTGCATTAACTTTGCAGATTATGGTACAGGTAAAAGTGAAAGACGCTGCCCTTCGTGAGGCGGCGATGCAAGATATGGATGCCTTCCTCGCGGTGTTTGTGAACGCCACGAAGGAGGCCATCGGTGGTGAGCTGAACGCTGAGAACATGCAGCAGCTCAGTGTGTCGCAGATAACGCTGCTTGCCTACGACATCCTGCACGAGGAGGTTATGGACGGCGGCTTCGTGCAGCTTATCTATAACGGCTATGGCGGCTTTATCTTTGACAATCCCTTCGCCAAGGTGCTGCGCGACTGGGGATTGCGCGACCTTGCCAAGATGCTCTTTGCCGTGCGCAAGCTCTATAAGGAGCATGGCGCAAAGATATGCAGGGAGTGTGACGACGAGGAGTTTATGGCGATGTTCGAGCAATATTCTGACTTCGACGACTATGACGACGAGTTTGTGGAGAACGAGGAGGCTTGGACGGCTGCCGTGGCTCAGTACGTGGACAACAACATTGACGATTTTGTCATTATTGAAGAGTAAACAAGAGAGATGAACAAGGAACAGGAACTGAAAAGAAAGAAAAGTCCTGTAAGCATAAAGAACAAGAAGGCCTCCTTCGAATACTTCTTCGTGGAGACCTATACTGCAGGAATAGTGCTCACGGGTACTGAGATTAAGTCGATAAGGCTTGGAAAGGCAAGCCTTGTGGATACTTTCTGTTATATAAACAACCATGAGGTGTGGGTTAAGGGCATGAACATTTCGCCTTACTTCTACGGCTCGTTCAGCAACCATGAGGCACGCCGTGACCGCAAGCTGCTGCTGACGAAGCGCGAGATATACAAGCTGGAGAATGCCACCAAGCAGCCCGGATATACCATCGTGCCGACGCTGGTCTTCATAGACGAACACGGAAGGGCGAAGGTGGACATCGCTCTGTGCAGGGGCAAGAAGGAATATGACAAGCGCCAGACGCTCAAGGAAAAAGAAGACCGCAGAGAGATGGATAGGGCGATGAAGCACTATTAAGAGTTATTGACTTAAGGAAAACGAATGAAGAAGACTTTACGAGAGGTCATCAAGGACAGGATAATTATTTTGGACGGTGCGATGGGCACCATGATACAGCAGTACGGACTGGAGGAGGACGACTTCAGGGGCTACCGCTATCGCAACGCGGAGGGAATGATGAAGGGCAACAACGACATGCTGAACCTTACCCGACCGGACGTGATAGAGGATATTCACGCAAAGTATCTGATGGCGGGTGCTGACATCATCACCACCAACACGTTCAGCTCGCAGCGTGTGAGCCAGGCTGACTACGGGCTGGAGACGTCGGCACGCGAGATGGCGCTGGAAGGAGCACGCATCGCAAGAAAGGCGGCTGACCGATACTCTACGGAGGAGAAGCCGCGCTTCGTGGCAGGATCGGTGGGACCGACGAACAAGACATGCTCGATGAGCCCGGACGTGAGCAATCCTGCCGCACGTGAGCTGGACTACGCCACTCTCTATGAGGACTATCTGGAGCAGATTGAGGCTCTGGAAGAGGGTGGGGCGGACGCTGTGCTCATTGAGACCGTGTTTGACACGCTGAACGCGAAGGCTGCGATAGACGCCACGATGGAGGTGGAGCGCCGCACGGGACGCGACCTGCCGATAATGCTCAGCATCACGGTGAGCGACCTTGCCGGACGCACGTTGAGCGGACAGACGCTTGACGCCGTGCTTGCCAGCGTGAGCAGCTATCCGATTTTCTCGATAGGTCTGAATTGCTCGTTCGGTGCTGACCAGATGAAGCCGTTCATAAAGGAGCTGGCACATCATGCACCTTATTATATAAGTGCCTATCCCAACGCCGGACTGCCCAACAGCTTGGGCGGCTATGACGAAACGCCCGAGACGATGGCTCCGCAGATAGGGGAATACATCGACGAGGGGCTGGTGAACATCATAGGCGGATGTTGCGGCACGACGGAGAAATTCATAGCCAAGTACGCCGAGATAGCCGAAGGCAAGACGCCGCACCAACCTCAGGAGAAGCCACGGACGATGTGGCTGAGCGGACTGGAGCTGCTGGACGTCACGCCCGACGTGCGCTTCGTGAACGTGGGCGAGCGATGTAATGTGGCAGGCTCGCGCAAGTTCCTTCGCCTCATCAAGGAGAAGAATTATGAGGAGGCTGTGACCATCGCCCGAAAGCAGGTGGCGGACGGAGCGCTGGTCATAGACGTCAACATGGACGACGGACTGCTGGACGCCCGTGAGGAGATGCGCACCTTCCTCAATATCATAGCCTCAGAGCCGGACATCGCCAAGGTGCCGGTGATGATAGACTCGTCGAAGTGGGACGTGATTACAGCCGGACTGCAATGTGTGCAGGGAAAGTGTATCGTCAACTCCATTTCGCTGAAGGAAGGCGAGGAAGTGTTTCTCGCGCATGCCCGCGACGTGATGAGATACGGCGCAGCTGTGGTGGTGATGTGCTTCGACGAGAAGGGACAGGCCACGACGTACGAGCGACGCATCGAGATAGCCGGACGCGCCTACCGTCTGCTGACGGAGAAGGTGGGCATGAATCCGCTGGACATCATCTTCGACCCCAACGTGCTCGCCATCGCCACCGGCATGGAAGAGCATGATAATTATGCCGTGGACTTCATAAGAGCCACGGAATGGATAAAGCAGAATCTGCCCGGAGCGCACATAAGCGGAGGCGTAAGCAACCTCTCGTTCTCGTTCCGCGGCAACAACTATATACGTGAGGCGATGCACGCCGTGTTTCTCTATCATGCCATCCAGAAGGGAATGGATTTCGGCATTGTCAATCCTGCCACGAAGGTGGCTTACGGTGACATCCCTGCCGACCAATTAGAGATACTGGAGGACGTAGTGCTCAACCGCAGGGCGGACGCATCAGAACGCCTCATAGAGCTGGCTGACCAGATAAAACAGCAGCAGGAAGCGCTGAAGAACGGCGCAGCGGCTGGAGGCGCAGCAGCGGTAAGCAAGGCACAGCCCGAATGGCGCAAGGAGGACGTGGCAAAGCGCCTGTCCACAGCGCTGGTGAAGGGTGTGGCGGAATATATGGAGGAAGACATTCAGGAAGCCCTGACCGCCTTCCCGAAGGCCGTGGACATCATAGAAGGCCCGCTCATGGACGGCATGAACACGGTGGGCGAGCTGTTCGGTTGCGGCAAGATGTTCCTCCCGCAGGTGGTGAAGACCGCCCGAACGATGAAGAAGGCGGTGGCAATACTGCAGCCCTACATCGAAGCCGACAAGAAGGAGGGGACGACCACAGCCGGCAAGGTGCTGATGGCAACCGTCAAGGGCGACGTACACGACATCGGCAAGAACATCGTTGCGGTGGTGATGGCGTGCAACAACTACGACGTCATTGACCTTGGCGTGATGGTTCCTGCCGAGCAGATTGTGAAGAAAGCCGTGACGGAGAAGGCAGACATGATTGGCCTGAGCGGTCTTATCACGCCGAGCCTTGAAGAGATGGTGAACGTGGCGACGGAGATGGAACGTGCCGGACTGAGTCTGCCGATAATGGTGGGCGGGGCAACAACGTCCGAGATGCACGTGGCGCTGAAGATTGCCCCAATTTACAGCGGCATCGTGGTATGGGTGAAGGATGCGGCGCAGAACCCCATCATAGCGCAGCGCCTCATGAACCCCGAGGAGAAGGCACGCTTCGCCAAGGAGCTGGACGAGAAGTACGCAAGGCTGCGTGACGAATACGCCGCCCATCAGAAGAAGCTGTCGTCCTTAGAGACGGCAAGAAGCAACAGGCTGGACCTGTTCGGATAAGGACAGGCATACGGCTTTAGATTCTGTAACTTCAATATAGAAGACATAAAACATTTTTTATATATATAAAGACATCTATGGTATTCAAGAAGAAGAGAGTGTGGCATTGTCTCCCAGGACAGGAGCCTACCGAACTTGACAAGAAAGTGATGTATTGGGAAAACAAGGGAAAGACAGTTCCCTCACGTTCGCTCATCAAGACCCCGGAACAGATAGAGGGCATCCGCAGAAGTGGTGTCATCAATACGGGAGTGCTTGACGAAGTGGCAAAGAACATACGTGCCGGAATGAGCACGCTTGAGATAGACCAGATATGCTATGACTACTGCACGTCGCACGGAGCCATCCCCGCATGCCTTAACTACGAGGGATTTCCGAAGAGCGTCTGCACGAGCATCAACGAGGTGGTGTGCCACGGCATCCCCAAGGAGGAGGACATCCTTCAGGAGGGCGACATCATCAACGTGGACTTCACCACCATCCTTGACGGATATTACGCTGACGCTTCGCGCATGTTCATCATCGGCAAGACCACTCCCGAGAAGGAGCAGCTGGTGCGCGTGGCAAAGGAATGTCTGGAGATAGGCATGGAGGCAGCCAAGCCCTACAGCTTCGTGGGCGACATCGGACACGCCATCCAGAAGCACGCCGACAAATACAATTACGGCATCGTGCGCGACCTCTGCGGACACGGCGTTGGACTGGAGTTCCACGAGGAGCCTGAGGTGACGCATTACGGACACCGCGGCACGGGCATGCTGCTCGTACCTGGCATGGTGTTCACCATAGAGCCGATGGTGAATATGGGCACATGGAAGGTGTTTATCGACGCTGACGACGAGTATGGCTGGGAGGTAATCACGGGCGACGAGAAGCCGAGCGCCCAGTGGGAACACACCCTGCTGATGACCGAACACGGCGTGGAAGTCTTAACATATTAGTATTTATTATTTATTAATTATTATTTATTATTTGGTTTGCGCCATAAATATTATTTATTATTTGGCTTACGCCATTGACGGCTATTCCAACATAATACTAAATAAGAAGTAATAAATACTAAATAATAATTAATGAAGTA
>OOAA01000754.1_pt1 | contig 20450 bp, 14 predicted proteins | sample 1671671 | NCBI WGS metagenome assembly OOAA01 (sample SAMN06348180, study PRJEB24527) | human gut metagenome | biome: human gut; feature: ankylosing spondylitis patient; material: feces | host: Homo sapiens | place: China | collected 2015-10 | reverse complement strand
ATAATATCTGAGGGCATGGCCTTCACACAAATTCATTAATTTTTAGAACTACCCTCGTATTAGAAATGGAAAAGAAAAATGTAAATTTGGAGTTCGAGGAGCTTGAGGATCGTTTAGAAATGGCACAGATTGCCGCTAGTGATGTAATTCGTTGCAACTTGGGTGACGTTCAGCGTTAATGTTAACGAAGTAAGTTGAAAGATATGGAAAGAATTTATGATATGATTGAGGTTTCTCATAGAGAACAGCAGTTTGTTGCAGTAGCTAATGGAAAGGCTTACGCTATTAACGAATGTTTCTATCTTATATTATCATCTTTGAAAAAAGATGCAACATTAGAAGAGGCTGTTGGTAATTTGGAGCAATTCTATAATCTAGATTGTAACGATAAGCAAAATATCGTAGATTCTTTCCAGTCTTTTATTAGAAAGATATCTACTACAGTTAGCACTGTGAATAATAGTTATATTAAGTTTCAGCATACCTTGTTGAGAAGTTCATTGGTGGTCGCAGTATCACGGTTGTTTAAGGTGCTATTTGGGGTAAAGATATTTTGGTTAGTTTTAGTACTGGCTTCTATCGTAAACATCCTATTCTTTGTATTGATAGATAAGGATGAGATTAGTTTAAGTTTATTGTCCTTTTCGTTAGGAGACTTCCTTATTTTGTTTATGTTAAGTAATGCCTTTGTCCTTTTGCATGAACTGGGGCATTCCACAGCCTCGCTTCGGCATGGAATACAACCTGGAAAAATAGGGTTTGGTTTTTATTTAATATTTCCTGTTCTGTTTAGTGATGTGACGAAATCTTGGTTGCTACCGAGGCGAAAAAGGCTAGTTGTAAATGCAGGAGGTGTATATTTTCAACTCATTGTTAATGTGCTGCTTATGAGTGGATATGTTTTGGGGGCAAACTCCGCTTCGGAAAACTATTTGAGATACTTAATACTGTCAAATACGTTGGTGATATTGTACTCATTGCTGCCATTTTTTAGAAATGATGGCTATTGGGTGTATTCTGACCTCTTTGACATACCTAATTTGATAGAAAAGGCAGATAATTTTAGATGGAAAGACAAGCAGGGGCGGTTTAGCTTGCCAATTCTGCAATTTGCCATTTTGAATTGGTTCTTTAGAGGGTATATTGCGCTAAAATTATTAGAGTATGTTGTGAGTTTTATTATGGACTTGCATTCTCCATATTTTACGTTGCAATATTTAAAATCTTTTATTGTGAGTGTGGCTTGTTGCTATGGTTTTTACAAGTTAGTTTTGTCAATGTTTAAATTGTGTTCTATGAATAAAATTAAAGAAGGTTATTAGTATGGAAATATTCGAAAAACTAGAATGCCTGAATGGGGTCGACACAGATTTGAACCATGTTCAGCGGGAGAATTATTTGCTTTTCTGCTCTAATATAAAGAGGTGCGTAGGAAAAGAAGGAACTGTCGATATGTTTAAGCGGTTGTTTTTTGCAGAGCACGTGGGTGACATGTACGATGCTTGCCATGCTCCAATTATGACTTGTAAAAATGGAAATGTTGAAGTCGGTACGCCTTGCATATTTGCAACTATGCATTATGGTCCTTACAAGGCTATAGGTCGTTATTTGCTTTCTAGGGGGATAAGTTTGTGTATTCCTGTCACGCAAAGAGTGTATGATACACAAAAAGATAGTTTCGAGCAATCATTGTCTGATTTGGTTGACGATAGAACGAATGTAGTATTTGTAAATGTCGAAAAACGTTCTGGGCTTATATCCTTATTTAAATATGTTCGGTTTGGGTATTCTTTGTTGATATACTTGGATGGAAATTCAGGAATTGGGGGAATGAGTCGGGATGATGAAAAGTTGGAGGATTTTCACTTCTTTCATGAGACCATAAAAATACGGAAAGGTGTGCAATTCTTGGCGGATAAATTGTCTTTAGATGTGATGCCAATCTTGGCGACTTTAGGAGATTGTAATAAAGAACCCTATATAGAACTCTTTCCTGCAATCTCTTCTAGGGAATGTGGAATAAGGAAAATGTGGAGCTTTTTTTGTGAGTATATGAAAAATGACATTGCTCAATGGGAAGGTTGGTGTTATGTTAATTCTTTTTTCAAGTATAAGCATAATGAGACTAAGGTTACAACTAGCAGTGAGCCGATTAAGCGTTTTAATAGTGAGCGATATGATTTTGTGATTACAGATACTCAGTATTTATATGATAAGGCAAACTCATCAAAGGTTAAGTTGTCAAAAGGTCTTTTTGATCTGCTTTATACTTTACATAGTCATGATTGCTCAATTGATGTATCCAATATCGGCAAGCCGATGTTGGCACTTGATTTACAGAAAAGTCAAATTTTGATATAGTTACGTTATGGAAAGTAGTATTAAATATAAAAAATCATTTGCTTTTAAGGGCCAATTTAAAAATGGTTCTTATGAGATGGTAAATGTCATTTCTGGCAAGAGTTTCCGTATATCTACGTACTTGCATGATTTATTGGAGTTCTGTAGTGATTGGAGACAGAGAGAAACCTTAGTGGAAAGGATGTTGAAGGACTCTTTGGATAAGATGCAGGTAGAGCTAACTTTGCAAAACTTGGTGAATAGTAAGATGATCGTGTCTAAGTTGTCGGATGTTTTTTGTGAATTAGTACCTCAACTTCCAACATTCTTTGGGATAAAAAGTGGATGTTTATATAGCAAACAACATCAAATATCTCTGATAGGAATTCCTTTTGGAGGTGGTAATGATGTAGATGCAAGGTGCAAAGACGCTCCCTGCACATTAAGAAAGGCGACAAGTAGTTTTTTTCCATTAGGGATAAAACACAAAAAAGTCAATAGTTCGTTTTTCCATCAGAGTTTTCTTAGAGATATTTTCTATAACAATATGGAAAAAATGTATGATGCGGGAGATGTTTTTTATACAACAGGAGATAGTTGCGTGAGTTATTATGATAGAATAACGAATGTTATTTCTAGAGTTGTAGAAATGGGGAATGTTCCTTTTTGTATAGGGGGAGACCACTCGATAACCTATCCCATATTGAAGGGCATTAGTACGAACAATCCATCTTTCTTGGTGCTGCATTTTGATGCCCATTCAGATTTGAGTGATTCTGACTATCTTCAGGTTTATCAAAGTTCTGAAAGTGAGATGTTGAATCATGCAACGGTTATGTCTTTTTGTGCAGGATTGGATAAGGTTAAGGAAATTATCCAAATAGGAGTTAGGGAGCCTTTCTTTGTGGAGAACCCAAAATGCAAGCAAATTTCTTTATCTGAAATGCGATCCGAGAACGCTGCTTGCCAATGTTTGATGGAAAGAAAAGATTATGTCTATCTTTCGTTTGATGTAGATTTCTTTGATCCAAGCATAGCTCCAGGAACAGCTTCTAAAATGATTGATGGAGGATTCTATGAAGAGACTTTTGCATTCTTATCGAAAATATTAAAAAACAAAAAAATATTAGGAATAGATATTGTTGAAACCAATTTATATCTAGATTCGTCATATATGACAACGCAGTTGGTGATGAAACTTATGCTGCATTTATTAGGATTGATAAAACTATAAAATAACATTTGATATGGAAAAGCGAATTTTTGCTGTACTGTTGATGGCAGTTTTTGTATTACAAGCTATGTCTCAAAATCTGAAGGGTAAGGTTGTTGATAATAAGGGGATACCTATTGCTTTTGCAAATGTACTTCTGTTATCCAAGGTTGATTCTGCTTTTATTGCAGGTTCTGTGACGAAAGAGGATGGAAGTTTTGAATTGCAATCTTCTAATAAAGATATGATGTTGAAAGTGTCTTCTATAGGGTATAGAACAATTTATGAAGAGCTGAAAAATTATCAAGGTAAGCCGATTTACTTGGAAGAAGATGCCAAGATTTTAAATGAAGTCGTGGTGAAAGGTCTTCGTTCTCAATACAAAATGACCAATGAAGGCTTGTTGACCCATGTTGATGGTACCGTGCTCAGCAGAATGGGTACGGCAGAAGATGTATTGAAGCATGTGCCTGGAATTATCAAAAGAGGGGATGTTTATGAGGTGTTGGGAAAAGGTACTCCGCTCATTTATATCAATAACAGAAAAGTGCTTGATGTGAATGAATTGGACAACCTAAAGTCTAGTGCTGTTAAAAGTATAGAGGTTATCCAGGCTCCTGGTGCAATTTATGGTGCTTCTGTCAATGCTGTCATCAAGATAAAGACAATACCAGCGAAAGGTGATGGATTTAGTTTCGATACTCGCTCTCTTTATTCGTATAATAAATATAGTGGTACTATTCAGGAGTTGAATACAAACTATCGTCATGATGGCTTGAATGTGTTCGCAACCTATAAGTTTTCTAATACGAAGACCATACAGGATGCGACTTTTGAGCAAATTACCTATGTTGGTGAAATTTGGAAGCAAAACAATAGTAACTACCAGACACGTCGTTCGGAAAATCATCTTGTTATAGGTGGATTCAGCTATGACTTCAGAGCCAACCATTCTATTGGTGCAAGGTATACATTGAATAGTCCTGGATATAGAAGAACGCATAGTATATTTAATAGTAAAATAACTGTAGCAGAAAAATTCTATGATAACATAGCGACTAATAGTGCTATAGTGAACAAAGACAATCCTGACCATCAGTTGAATTTTTATTATAATGGTCGAGTTGGTAAGACAACCATAGACTTTAATACCGACTTGTATTTTGCAAAAAAACGCATATATAGTTACTTTACGGAGATAAGCCAAGAGCAAGACTCTCGTCAGATAGATTCCGAGAATAAGGTAGATAACAAGATGGTCGCTTCTAAGTTGGTTTTGACATCTCCTGTATTGGGAGGATGGCTTACTTATGGTGCAGAGTATATCAACACCCATAGAAATGATGACTATGAAGTGAATCGAACGGATTTACTTGCTGATTCTTATGGTAAACTAGAAGAGCAAACTGTAAGTCCTTTCTTGCAATACTCACATCTAACTTCGATAGGTAATGTTACGGCAGGTTTGAGATATGAGAATGTAAGATTCAGATATTATAATGATGGAATCTATCACCCAGAACAGAGTCGTTCTTTCAATAATATTTTCCCTAGCTTGACTTATGGTACTAAAATAGGAAAGGCAATGTTGCAATTGAGCTACTCTATCAAGACCAAGCGTCCAACATATTCTCAGTTGAGCAACAACATTGTTTATATGAATCGTCTCACCCTACAAAAGGGTAATCCGCAGTTGAATAATGAAACGAACCATATGGTTGAGGTATCTGGAGTTTGGAAATTTATTCAGTTCATGGTCAACTATAAAGATTCTCGTGATGCCATTATTTATTGGGCAGAACAGATTCCCAACAATGAAGCAATCACTATGGTGAATCATAAGAACCTAAAGAGTGTAAAGAGTACGACGGCTTATGTCAGTTTGGCTCCAAAGGTTGGCTTCTGGTCTCCACAAGTTAACTTGGCAATGTTGAAACAATGGTTTACTCTTCATACAGATGTGGAGTCATATAAACTCAACCGCCCTATTTTTATGGCAACCTTTAATAATGCTTTTAGATTGCCTTACGACATTGTGTTTAATGTGAATTATCGCTATCAAAGCAAGGGTAATGTACAGAATGTATTTATGGCAAAAGAACAATATGTATTGGATGTTAGCATCAGTAAGTCTTTTTTGAAGAACGCTCTGACATTGGAATTGCAAGGTAATGATTTGTTATATAAGAATTGGGATGCGGATTTGCTGTATAATCAGAAAATGACTTTGTTACAAGTTGCGAGAAGAGGAACAAGAAACTTGAATTTGACTCTTCGATATAAGTTTAATTCCACTCGTAGTAAGTATAAAGGTACAGGTGCAGGCAACTCTGAAATTAAACGTTTATAATGAAATTTCCAATAACTCATCAGCATGACAGTATGCAATGTGGTATTGCTTGCATGCAAATGATATGTAAGTACTTTGGCAGGAAATACTCTTTGGATTTCCTGTCAAAGTTTTGTTCTGTTACACCACAGGGTGTTTCTATGCTTGGACTGAATGAGGCGGCTAAAACGCTTGGCCTTCATACACATTGTGCAAGGGCTTCTGTCTTTGAATTGAAGGATAATGTCCTTCCGTGCATCTTACAGTGGAACCAAAATCATTTTGTAGTATTATATAAGGTAAAGAAGGGGCGCAAGTTTTATGTCGCCGATCCTGGCAAGGGGTTGGTAACTTATTCTCGTGCCGAATTCGAACGTCATTGGGCAAGTATTTTGACGGATGGCACGTTTAAGGGGATTGCCATGTTTGTGGAAACTACTCCTGATTTCTTGACTTACAAGATATCAGAGGAATGGGAGGATGAGGGGGAACAGCACACTTTCCGTTTCCTCTTGGGCTATTTCAAGAAGAATCGCAAGTCTTTTGCTTTGATTTTCTTGAGCTTGGTTCTTGGTAGCTTCATTCAGTTGACTTTTCCTTTCCTTACCCAGTCGATAGTGGACAAGGGCATTAAGTATAAGAGACTAGACTTAGTTTGGCTCATCTTGCTTGGGCAGTTGATGCTTACTGTTAGCCGTACGGTCATTGACTTTATGCGTAGTTGGGTGTTGTTGCGTATTAACATGAAGATCAACATATCCTTGCTCAGCGACTTCTTTAAGAAATTGTTGAAGTTGCCGATGTCATTCTTCGATACCAAGTTGATGGGCGACTTGAAGCAGCGTATGGGCGACTATGACCGTGTCAATAGCTTCTTGACCAAGAAGACGCTCAATTTGGCTTTCTCTCTCATCACCTTCGTGGTGTTCGGTGTGGTGCTCTTCCTTTATGATAAAGTAGTGTTCTTCGTGTTCCTTTTGGGAAGCATTGTATATGGATTGTGGATGCAAAGGTTCTTGCATTGCAGGAAGTTGTTGGATTATGAGTTCTTTGAGCAACAATCCGTCAATAAGAACAAAACTTACGAGTTTATTACCTCCATACAGGAAATTAAACTCCAGGATTGTGAACAGCGCAAATGCAGGGAATGGGAGCATGTACAGGAAAACCAGTTTGGTGTTGAGGCTAAGTTGCTTAAACTTCTGCAGACTCAGCAGGTTGGAAGCTTCCTTATTAACGAGGTGAAGAATATCCTTATTACTGTGGTAGCTGCCACCTCAGTCATCCATGGGGAGATGACGCTGGGTATGATGCTTGCTGTGCAGTACATCATCGGTCAGCTCAATTCGCCAATAGAGCAGTTGATGGGGCTCTTCTATTCACTCCAGGATGTGAATATCAGTTTGGAGCGTATCAATGAGATACATCGCAAGAAGGGCGAGGACGACAAGCCAGGACTTCTTACCTCTGTAGAGGACAAGACGGATGGAATGGACCTGTACCATGTGGATTTCAAGTATGAACCTCACTCTAGCCGTAAAACCCTTGACGACGTGAGTGTGTTCATACCCTATGGACATACTACAGCCATCGTGGGAGAGTCGGGTAGTGGCAAGACTACGCTCTTAAAGTTGTTGCTGGGATATTATCCAGTCTCAAATGGAGAACTTTCCATCGGTGGTACCAACATCAATAGGCTCAACAAGAAGTGGTGGCACCGTCAGTGTAGCGTCGTGATGCAAGATGGCGTTATCTTCTCAGATTCCATCGCTCGTAACATTGCCGTAGGGGATGGTGACGTAGATATGGACAGGGTGAAGGTGGCAGCACGAGTAGCTTGCATCGATGATTATATCGTGACTCTTCCGCTTGGATATGACACCAAGATAGGCAGGGATGGAGTGGGACTGAGTCAAGGACAGAAGCAGCGTATCTTGATTGCAAGAGCCTTCTACAAAGATTCTTGCTATGTATTCTTGGACGGGGCAACTAATTCGCTCGATACTTTCAATGAACGTATGATTGTTGAGAATCTCCATAGTTTCTACGAGCATCGTACTGTTGTCATGGTGGCTCACCGACTCAGTACCGTAAGACATGCCCATCAAATCATCGTGATGAACAAAGGCAGGATTGTGGAAGTGGGTAAGCACGAAGAATTGGTCAAATTGCGTGGATACTATTACAACCTGCTTAGACAGCAAATAGAAATCGGAACTTGATTCTTCCGACCAAGATTACTATTGGCATCAAGCAATGCTCATGACTTCATGCTCGTGGGCTTTGCTTTTTTCTATATCTGTCCTGATTCCACCTGTCTCACCACTCTTTCCGTAAGCCTATCCACTCCGTTCGGGTCGTACTTCTTGTTGAGGCTGGCTCCGAAGAGGGCGGCGAAAGCCTGATAGAAGCCGGCACGGATAGGGCCGAGGAATGCCTGGATAAGGTGATAGGAGGACGAATTGCACTCACGATACACCAGTTTGATGCAGAGCTTGCCCTGTGCATAGGTGAGTTTCTTCATTCTCGGTGTATATTCCTGCTTGATGCTTTTCTCCACCAGTTTCATGTGCGCATCCTTCGCCTTCTTGTTGGGCAGGGTTTCCAGATAGTCACCCGTTTCGATGATGATCTTTCTCACCTCCTTGGCTATCGGCAGAACTTTCTTGATGTTATATACCAGACGGTTGTACGCCATTCTTTCCTTGGCGTTCTTGAACACCGGCTGTGGATAAACATACACGTTGTTCACCTGTACATACTGTATGCTGTCGTGATCGAGCAGCACCTTTCCCACCTTCACCATCGGTTCGAAGGTTGGAGCATCCATATCGACTTCCTTGTTTTCAGGCTTGTCGTCATCCGTCTGTGCCATTGTCTGCAGCGTGATGCAGAAGAGCATCGCCAGCAAAAAGAATATCTTCTGTTTCATAAAAATCTTCTTGATCCAATTTTAAAAATCCGCCCCCTGTCCGGAGCATCTCATATATATAAAAGAGGTGTAATCCTCTTCTATTCCTAATTATGCCGCAAAATTACAGATAATTTCCCATTTAGAGAAAGAAAGTTACTCTTTTCTTACTCATTTTCAGAATTTCGCAGTATCTTTGTGGAAATTTAATAATTCTTTTGCCTGTCTATGAAGTATTGGCAACCTATCATCCGCTTTTTGTTGAAACTGTTTCTCATAGGCAGCTCCCAGTTATTCTATGTCCCTTCTGTTTGTGCTCAAGACTCCTCTTCCCTGTCGGAAGAAGATAGGGAGAAGCATGCCCCTTCGCAACCTTGGCAGGAATATCTGATGGAACTCTCGGAGATGGAGGATTTTGAACAGACTGCCTGGGAGGATTATGAGGAGGAACTGGAGGAGTTGGCGCAGCATCCGCTGAATCTGAATACGGCTACCCGCGAAGAGATGGAGCATCTGCCTTTCCTCACCCCTTCGCAGGTAGAGGATATCCAGGCATATCTCCATCGCTATCATGGGATGAAGACGATGGCAGAACTGGCTCTCATCCCCAGTATCAGCTGGTATCAGCGGCAGTTGATGAACAGCTTCTTCTATGTAGCCGACGAGACTCCCCGCCAGCAGTTCCCGAGCCTGAAGAATATCCTGAAGTATGGCAAGCATGAAGTGATGGGAATGGTGAAAGTGCCTTTCTATGAACGCAAGGGCGATGGCAAGGGAGCCGATGGATACCTGGGATATAAGTATAGGCACGGGGTGCGCTATCAGTTCAGGTATGGCGACTATGTGAAGCTGGGATTCGTTGGCGCCCAGGATGCGGGCGAACCTTTCGGAAGCGGCAGGAACAACCTGGGATATGATTTCTATTCCTTCTATCTGCAAGTCAGGAAACTGGGAAGATGGAAGAATATCACCCTGGGCAGGTATCGGCTGCACGAGGGAATGGGACTGATTCTCAACAACGACTTCAGCTTCGGCAAACTCTCGGTGCTGTCGTCGCTGGGCAGAACCACCAGCCAGATCAAAGTTCATTCCTCCCGCTCTTCTGCCAACTATCTGCAGGGAGCAGCAGCCACCTATACCTTGTTGAAGGGACTTGACCTTACCGGATTCCTCTCTTATCGCAAGATAGATGCCACGCTGAGTGATGAAGGTGGCATCAAGACCATTCTCAAGACCGGTCTGCACCGTACACGCAGGGAGATAGCCAGGCAGGATATAGCCTCCAATACGCTGGTGGGTGGCAACATCAACTATCGCCATCAGGGCTGGCATATTGGAGCCACTGGTTTCTATACCTCGTTCTCCCTTCCGCTGATGCCAGAAAAGGTGCAGTTGTACAAGCGGTTTGCTCCCGAAGGTGATGCCTTCTGGAATGTGAGTGTAGATTATGGCTATATTTCCCATCGCTGGACGATAGGTGGCGAAACGGCAACAGGTGATTGTGGAGCCGTCGCCACGCTCAATGCGGCATCTTATCAGTTTTCCGATCATTTCTCGCTCACGGCTGTGCAACGGTTCTATTCTGCCAGGTACTATTCCCTGTTCAGCAACAGCTTTGCCGAGGGAAGCAGCGTGCAGGATGAAAATGGTGTGTATGTGGGGGCTACGTGGTCGCCAGGCAGTCGTTGGACCCTTACCGCCTATAGCGACTTTGCCTATTTTGCCTGGCCTAAGTATCATACCCGCCAGAGTACGCAGAGCTGGGATCATCTGCTGAATATCCTCTATCTTCCTTCCCGTTCTTGGACACTGGGAGCCCGGGTCCGCTATAAGGAAAAGGCGGGAAACGCTACCGGTCGTCTCCGTTTCTATGCCAGTGTTACCACGAAAAACTGGAGTTCCAAGACGAGTGTGGATTATACGAAGTACCGGGAAGAAAATGCGGGCAGCGGCACCGGGAATGCTTCCAGCAGCGGTTATCTGCTGAATGAAAACATCGGATATCATTGGCGGTGGCTGAGGCTGCAGGGCAGTTTCGGCTATTTTCACACCCAGGATTTCGACAGTCGCATCTATGCCTATGAGCCGGGCTTGCTCTATCAGATGAGTTTTGGCAGTTACTTTGGCGAGGGCATCCGCTATGCCCTGGTGGCGCGTTCGGAGATCAGCCATCATCTGCTGGTTATAGCAAAGCTGGGCAGCACCGATTATTTCGACCGCACCCACATCTCTTCCGGCTTGCAGGAAATCGCCGGTTCTCATCAGATGGATCTAGAGGTACAGGTGAAGTGGAAGTGGTGAGGTGAAAGTGGTAAAATCTGGGGTTTATCCTGCTTTCCTAGTCCTTCTTTTCAGGAATATGATGCAAGATTATAAAAAAACTGGCGTTTTATTTGTGTATGTAAGAAAATCGGGGTATTTTTGCAATTGATAAGTATCCATGCTAACGACGAAAAAAAGAAAAGTGATGAAGATATTCATAGTGATTCCTTGCTATAACGAGGAAGCGGTATTGCCGAAGACCCTGGAGGTGCTTGGCAATCTGATCAAGAACATCAAGGTAAAAACAGATGCCGACACGGAGTTACTCCTTGTTGACGATGGTAGTCGTGACCGTACCTGGCAGATGATTTCCGATGCTGCCAAGGAGCACAAGTATGTACACGGCATCAAGTTATCTCATAACCGGGGACATCAGAATGCGCTCTGGGCAGGAATGGAGGCGGCTGTAGATCATTGCGATGCGATGGTAAGTATCGATGCCGACCTGCAGGATGATGAGAATGTCATCATCGATATGGTTCAGCAGGTGCAGGAAGGCAAGGATATCATCTATGGTGTGCGCAAGGAGCGTAAGACCGATACCTTCTTCAAGCGATTCACCGCCCAGGCTTTCTATAAGCTGATGCAGAGCGTGGATAAGGATACGGTGTATAACCATGCCGACTTCCGCATGATGACCAACCGCACCCTGAAGGCGCTGATGCAGTACTCCGAGCGCAATCTCTTTCTCAGAGCCATTGTCCGACAGTTGGGCTTCCGTGAAGGATTTGTCTATTACGACCGCAAGGCCCGTGAGGCAGGCGAGAGCAAGTATCCGCTCACCAAGATGCTGAGCTTCAGTATCGATGGCATCACTTCGTTCTCCGTGGCACCATTGAAGTTTATTACCTTCCTGGGTCTGGTGATGACTTTAGTAGCAATCATCATGATTATCTTTGCCTTGGTGGAGCATTTCCAGGGCAAGACCATCCAGGGCTGGACCTCCATGCTCGTTTCCATGTGGTTTATCGGTGGCATCATCACCACGGGTGTGGGTATCACAGGTGTCTATATCGGCAAAATCTATACCGAGGTGAAGCGCCGCCCACGATACTTTATCGAAGAAAGAGTATAATTTGAAGAAAGAAAATAAATTTGTTAGATACAAAAATAGCATCGGGTTGATGAATCCCGATGCTATTTTTGTATCTGATTATTTGTTTAGTGCGATTATCTGTTCTGTGCGATGTTGGCACTTGTCTTTACAAACCGATAGAAGCCTACCGGATGGTGACATTCTACGAGTTTCCTTACTTCCCAAACCTTCTGTAAGGTATAGTCCTTGCCGAATTTCTCCTTGAAGTCTGGCATATCTCCTTCCGGAATCATCAGCACGCCATCCTGCGGCAATACCTTGTCAAACTGCTGGATCTTATCGCCCAGATAGAAGTTGAGGCTGAAGAAATGCATCATCTCTATCGACATATAGGAGTAAAGCTTACCTGTATCAAACTTCTTTTCGATAACCGGCGCCAGATGCTTATCTGCCTTCGTGTTGAGCACGGCAGGCTGCAGGGTGGAGTCGAGAGTGATGAAAAGTGCAATAATCATTACCAATGTATATTTCATCATTTGGCTTGCCTCTTTTTTCTTGAGAGCCTTGAATATATGATAAGCCCCTATTATAAGAAACATATAGCATACATAGAATAGGATACCATGAGTAGATTCCCTTATGGCATGGAGCATGGCGATGTTGTCGGCAGCATGCTTGCTATGGAAAATGGTATCTGGTATGCCGCCTGCTCGTATAACAAGCGTAGCAATCACGAGGATAACTGCCAGCGAGGCAATCACCCCTGCATATACCTTGATGGCTCCCACCTTCTCCTTCATCATCCAGACGATGTATTCAGCTATGAGATAAGCCATGAACGGATAGCATGGCAGTAGATAGACGCTGCGCTTGCTCTTTGGGATGCAGTAGAAGAAGAGCACCAGGAGGAAGGCGAGCCAGGTGAACACCTGCAGCGGAGTAGCCTTCTTCGCATTCTCCAGGAATTGGGTCTTGGAGAACTTCTTCCAAGGCAGGATAAAGAGCGAGAACAGTAATAATAAGGTATAAGGAGCCCAACCCATCACGAGTGTAAGCAGGTTGTACCACGCCGGGTTCTCGTGCGATTCGTATGCCATCTTGCCCATGAATCGGTCGATGTTCTCTTCCTTCACCAGTCGCAGGAACTCGTCGCCACCTTGCAGGTAGGCAGCATAGTACCAGCAGAATGGGATGATGAGCGAGAGCAGGGCGGTTAGAGCCATGCGCCATACGATGCCCCAGAAGTTCTCGCGCTGGGTAAGCATGAATACGCCCATTACGAAGCAAGGCAGAATGATGCCCACAGGACCTTTGGTAAGCGTAGCGCCGCTCATGCAGAGGATAGCGAGCCAAGGCAGCTGGTGCTTTCCCCTCTCCCACCAGCGATAGAGCAGATACATAGCTCCTACCATCAGGGCAGAGTTCACCATATCCACACGGCAGTTCATTCCGGCACGGTGCACCTCGAAGGCGGTGAGCGTGAGGATGGCAGCGATGAGGCTGGTCTGTGTATTCTTGCGCTTGGCATAGAATATGAAGCCGCCGATGGTCATCAATACCAGCGATACGGCGGACGGCAGACGGGAGGTGTATTCGTTTACGTGGCCGGCGATGAGGCTGAAGAATGCGATGCACCAGTGGAAGAATGGTGGCTTGTAAGGGATGTCGCCACCATTGTTGATAGGCAATATCCAGTTGCCATGTTCCAGCATGGTGTAGGCAACCACCGCCTCGCGAGGTTCTCCCTTGGTGTTGAAATCAGAGAGTCCGAGGAATGGAATCATCATCACGATAGCCAGGATGATGATGAGCCATAGGGCTTTGTTGTACTTGATGTTCATGTCTTATCGAAGTCTTATTATGTTATTTTGGCTGCAAAGTTACATATAATTATTTGTTTATAGATAGAATAAGGTGGGAATTTTTGCTTTTATTGGAATATAATTATTAACTTTGCACCCGATTTCTAAAGTAGAATAAAGATGAAACGATATTTTAAGGCTTTGGGGTATCTCCTTTCGGTGCATGTATTGGCATTGCTGGTGATGACTCTTTTCAGATTGGTAGAATTCATAGCCCTGCATGGCATGATAGTAGATGCAGGGGCGAGTAGGGTGATGGCGTTTGTCAAGGGTGTATGGTTCGACAATGTCATTGCTTGTTATATTTCGGTATTGCCTGTAGCTATGCTCCTGATAGCAGCCAGTCTGGGGTGGTGTCATCGCCGTTTGCTGCGTGGCATCAACATCTGGTATGCGGTATGGTTTGCTATCGCCTTCATGCCTTCTGCAGCCAATACCCCTTATTTCCAGTATTTTTTCAAGAACATCAATTCCAGCATCTTCGGGTGGTTCGGCTATGTGGCCACTACATCGGGCATGCTCTTGCAGGAGTCTTCCTACTGGCTCTATATCGCCCTTTATTTCGTGTTCACGGGGGCATTTATCTATGCGCTCGTCCGTCTGCGCCGCTATTTCGAGGGGTTCTTCCAGTTGCCAAAGGACAATATGCACTTGGTGCTGGTGGTAAGCCGTTTCCTTATTTCTGCGGTGATGATTGGTGCCTGCCTTTTCGGCATCCGTGGCAGAATGGGCTATAATCCTATCAAGGTGAGCCAGGCTTACTATTGCGAGGATTCCTTCCTCAACCAGCTCGGCATCAATCCGGCATTCAATCTCCTTACTTCTGCGCTCGACGATATGCGCAAGGAGAACAAGGAGCTGCATCTCATGCCATACGCTGAGGCTATCACGAATACCCGCCAGTGGCTCGGTATCACGGGAAAGGTGGATAGCACGAATATTCTGAAGCGTGAGGTGGTGAACGATTCCCTGATGATGAAGGCGGGGCTTTCGCTTGCGAAGAATGCAAATACTTCTCCTGCAAAAAAGAATCATCCTAACGTGGTGGTGATACTGATGGAGTCGATGTCGGCAAACCTGCTGGGTACTTTCGGCAATCAGCAGCCGCTCACCCCAACGCTCGATTCGCTCTATCATCATTCCTTGGCGTTCACCCACTTTTATAGTGCCGGCATCCATACCAACCACGGTATGACGGCTACGCTCTATAGTTTCCCTGCCCTTATGTTCCGCAACCTGATGAAGGGAACGGTAACTCCGCGCCGCAAGGGTATCGCCACGGTGTTGAAGCAGTATGGCTACGAGAATATGTTCTTCATGACCCACGAGGCGCAGTATGACAACATGAAGGCTTTCTTCCAGACCAATGGCTACGATGACATCTTCTCTCAGGAGAACTATCCTAAGAGTGAGGTGGTGAACAGCTTTGGCGTGAGCGACCATTTCGAGATGGGCTATGCCCTCAACACCATCAACCAGAAGGCAAAGACGGGCAAGCCTTTTATGGCTACCATCCTCACCGTGAGCAATCATCCGCCATATATCATTCCTGATTTCTTCAAGCCGAAGACCAAGGAGAAGGAAACGCAGATTGTGGAGTATGCCGACTGGGCGATAGGCGATTTCCTGAAGAAGGCAAGTCGGGAGCCTTGGTATAAGAACACGATATTCGTGATTCAGGCAGACCATGGCAAGCTGGTGGGTAAGAGCGAGGGCGAGTTGCCTCAGTCGTACAACCACATTCCGCTCATCATCTTCGGTCCGGGTGTTCCGCAGCAGCAGTATGCGGGCTTGGGCATGCAGGTGGATGTAATGCCTACGCTTTTCGGCCTGATGAATCTGAATTATGAGTACGAGGGCTTCGGTGTGGATTTGCTCAAGCAGCAGCGCCCGATGGTATTCTATTCGGCTGATAACCAGATTGTGGCAAGAGATCATCAGCGTTGCTTCGTCTATAATCCGTCGATGAACCGCAGTTTCTGCTATGATGTGTTGCCGAATGGCAATCTGAAGGAAACGAAGCAGGAGTCTAAGTTCCAGGATTTGAAGAACTATGTCTTCTCGAATATCCAGGCAGCGGAGTATATCGAGCGACATCAGCAATAAAAAAACGATATTATCAGAAACGGTAATCCCCCACCACGCTTTGGCTGCGTGATGGGGGATTAACTGTTTATATAGTTTTTCTATGTTTTATTGAGGTAAGATGTTGCAGTATTCCCGTTTGAACCACAGTTCGAAGACGGGGTCAACCATCTTGAAGCCATCGCCCGATTTCTCTATGAAGTCTCTTTCTACAAGAGTCTTTTTGTTCTTGGTGATGGTGCGTGGAGCACCAAGTCCATATTCTGCTACTACCTGTTGGGCATTGAAATGATTCTCTCCCATGCAGACGGCACGCAGGAATGCTATTTGAGAGGCAGGCATGCCATCAATATCGGTAATGAACATATCGGCATTGGTATCCAGAAGCTTGGTGAGCTGTGACTGATAGATTTCCTCTGTTACTTCTGTTGCTGTACGAGTCCAGATGAGAAAGCAGAATTGCTGCATGTACCAGGAGTGGCATTGCACGGCATTGCAGATTCGCTCTATCATTTCATCGCTGATAGACTTGCCATAATTGTAGAAACTGTCGTGGATGAAAGGCTTCCAGTATTCCTTGGCTATCTTCTTCAATGTCATCATCTGCCCAAAACGGTAGAATGGATTCTTCGAGTTGCCGAATATATCCATCATCATGTGGCGTTTACTGCCATAGAGACAGTAGGTCGTATTGTGCTGTCCCTGCCACACCGAACGCATGGTTCCTTCCAGTCGCTTCCAGTCGGGCAGGTTTGCCAATTGTTGGAATTCATCAATGCACACGATGACGTGAATACCTTTTGCCTTGGCTATCTTTTCTGGAAGATTGAGAATTTCCTCGGCACTTTCCTTCAGGGGCTTGAAGTTAAGATTTACTTCTACGGCATTCACGGGATCGCTGTTGATGGTAAGGCTTGGAGATATGGATTGGATGAACTTTACGATGTCTGCCCATCTCTTTTCCATCGTGGAAGAAACGCCCTGGAGTACTGCACTTGCAAACTTGTTGTAGAACTCTTCCTCAGAGAAAATCTTGAAGGCATCCAGATAGCATACTCTCACATCCTTCTGCTCTTGCTTCAACTCTTCCATTGCAGCTTTGACAAGTGAAGACTTACCCCATCTTCTTGGAGAAATCAGCATCACGTTGATGCCTCCTCCAAGAAAAGTCTTGAGGTCTCTTCTATCTTCAATTCTATCAATGAAATATTCATTTTCAGCGATAGAACCATATTCGAATGGTATCTTGTTCATATACTTAAAGTCTTGATTCTCTGCAAAGTTACAAAATTATACCCAAAGGTATTATACCCTAGGGTATAATTTATGAAACTTTATGTTTTTATCTCCATCAGAAACAGTAATCCCCCACTACGCTTTGGCTGCGTGATGGGGGATTAACTGTTTATATAGTTTTTTTTGTTTTATTGAGGTAAGATATTGCAGTATTCCCGTTTGAACCACAGTTCGAAGACGGGGGCAACCATCTTGAAGGCATCCAGATAGCATACTCTCACATCCTTCTGCTCTTGCTTCAGCTCTTCCATTGAGGCTTTGACAAAGGAAGACTTGCCCCATCTTCTTGGAGAAACCAGTATCACGTTGATGCCTCCTCCAAGAGAAGAGTTTGGAAGTTAACGTAATTTAGGCTCAGGGGAGATTGTCCGTGGATAAGACAACCTCTCCTGAGCCTTATTCTTCCGTTACTTCCTCGCACATTATCATTTCTGCTCCTCGGTAGATAACTACGAGTTTGTGGAGCTTAGTGGTCTTGACCGACTCCTTGACGATGTCGCTATTGGCATAGCGGCAGATTTGGGCAGAGGCTTCCTTGAAGAGAACTTGCAGCTGCTCATCGGCGGTATTGGTCTTGCTGTATTTCAGTTCGATGATGTAACTGTCCACCATATCCTTGTAGATGTCGCAGAGCGGAGAGAGGAAGATGTCGGCATAGCCGCCATCGTTGTCTAGCTCAGAGATAGGGCGATAGAACTGGTTTTGGCTGGTCATCGCCAAGGTGAAACCATGCACGAATGCTTCTCCCTTCTGCTTGTCACGCTGAGAAGAGTAACGCTTCAGACTGTCGGCGATGAACTCAAAGTATGCCTTGTAGTTGCCATCGTATGCCAATTGAGACTCTAATTTCCCCTTATTGAAACTATCATAGGTCAAATCGTTCTCCTTGTAGGTGTCTAAGAGATATGTATACATCTGGTCTCGTACTACCTCGTTTGGAATGATAAACTTGGTGGCTCCCTTGTAATCACCATCTATCGTTACCATGCCGAAATAGAAGAGCAGACTCAGGAAGTTGTCTGGGTCGTTGATGCGCTCGGCAGGGAAATTCTCCACGAGCTTACCTGTGACGAATCCTTGGGTTACCAACTGCTGGATGATGCTGGCATCATGAGTAAATTCCTTGTCATGACGGATAAGCATACGTACTTTGTCATAGTCGATACGTACATTGCTCTCTACCATATTCTTAGGAATGTCGTAGTTGTTGCGGATGTACTTGTCTAAGAAGTTAAGTACCATCACAGAATTGTACATCGTAGTTTTTCCGTACTCCTCTTCGGCAAAGCAATAGTTGTCATACCATGGCTTCATCACCTTGATGAGTTCATCCACGCTGTGATTGAACGGCAATACGCTGGAATAGTAGCCCAGCATATCTCTTACTTCATCCTCTGTGAATCCTGTCATCTCATTGAATTCCGGAGCTAGGGAGTAATTGGTGCCGATATTGAATCCGCTTGTCAGGTCATCCATGGTGACAGGGCTAACGCCTGTTACGAAGACACGTGCAAGGGTGTCGCCTGCAGCTCCTTTGATGGTATCAAAGAATTTTCTGAGATATCCTTCGCCATGGGTCTGTGTGCGGTATCTCTGCTCATGCTCCTTGTGTGCGAGAATCTGGTTGGTGAAGTGGTCGTACTCGTCAATGAAGAGATAAATCTTCTGACCAGATTTTTTGCTTTGGGTGCAAAGATAGTTTAATTGGTTGACGGCATCTTCTTGTTGGTTGAGGCCTTCTTTGGTACCTTCTGGTAAGAGATGAGAATATACATCCACGAAGTAATTAAACTGCGTCCTGCAATAATTATCCATGCCATGCTTGTAGTCGTTTAGGTCGCCTACAATAATGGCAAAGTTGAGATGGATGATGAGATAACTATTATGTTCTGGCGTAGGATTCTCACCAATATAGAGCTTGCCAAAAATTTCATCAAACTTGTCTTTCTTGTTGATGTCATAGTAATTTTCAAGCATGGAGATGGTAAGGCTCTTGCCGAATCGGCGAGGCCTTATAAAGAAGAAGTACATATTAGAGTCTTCTATTTCCTCGATGAAAGGAGTCTTATCTACATAGTAGCAATCCCTTTCAATCACATCCTCAAAATTCTGCATACCATAAGGTATTCGCTTGCGATAGATTCGCTTTTTTCTTTCTCTTACCATAGTTCTTTACTTTTTGCAATGACTGAGTACAAAGTTACGAAATATTCTTGAAAGTCGATATGCTAGTGGCATTTATTTATGAAACTTTATCAAAGATAAGATGCCAGCACTTGGGCTGGCATCTTATTGTTACTTAAAGAACCTGTTAAGCTGTTTGATGGCTTTGTCAAACTGTTTAGCTGGCAGACGGTAGTTCTTTACTGGATTCATATGAGCATCATAAACATCCAGGGCACCATCGGCTGTCTTTTCCAGGATGGTGTCGTTGTTGATGATGAAGGCATAATTCAGATTGCTGCCTACTACATGCCACAGTCTAGGCGTCTTATCCATCATCATTCTGCCCATCGAATAATCGGCAGGATTGTTCTTTCATAATTGATAGAATCCTTTCTAGACATTAATCCTTAGATTTTAACAGAGAAAAATACTTATCCAAAACCATCAGCGAGATGATGTCCTCACGTTGCTTATCCTTGAATTGCTCTACATATTCATGAGCGTGGTTGATGATAGCTTGCGCTTCATCTGGATGAGCAGTATAATAGTCCATCTTTTCCTCAAGATCAGAGAAATCAGGCTTTACTTCTATATAATGATAGTCTGGCTTCAGAGTTCCTTCCATAAACCAAGTTTCATAATATGGCTTAGGCATCACGGCGATGGAATTGGAAGACATAATCCATTTCAGATTGCTTGCCACGTCATTTCCCTCCAGCGCCATCACGTATTTGTATTTCAGATGGTCGTAGATGGAAATCTTGTCGCTCTTCCATTCTTGCTTAATCAGATCTATGGTTCCGATATCGAAGCGAGGATTTCCGAAAAACTTCTCTAGGGTAGTTCTAAAAATTAATGAATTTGTGTGAAGGCCATGCCCTCAGATATTA
>OOAA01000752.1_pt1 | contig 20505 bp, 22 predicted proteins | sample 1671671 | NCBI WGS metagenome assembly OOAA01 (sample SAMN06348180, study PRJEB24527) | human gut metagenome | biome: human gut; feature: ankylosing spondylitis patient; material: feces | host: Homo sapiens | place: China | collected 2015-10 | reverse complement strand
AAACAATATCCCTTTTTTATTAACCTTAATTTTTATTTTATGAAAACAAAATTCTTATTCTTGACTCTTCTAGGCGTTGTAGCGTTCTCTTCATGCAATGAAGATCTAGAGAATTTCAACAAAACCGTTCCAAACTTTGCTACTTCAATTGTTCCGGAAACGGCAGACGACCCATCTGTCGTGACACAATCCAACGTTGCCAACATTGTCAAGCAAATGTCAGGCAAAATGAAAACTCGTTCAAACTCCGCTGCGAGCTACACAGTTCAAGCAATTGACAACGGCAACACTCCTTTGATGTATGTTGTCAATTTTGAAAATAACGACGGTTTTATCATTATCAGTGCCAAAAGATTACTATCCGATTCTTGCCTACTCGGACACGGGAAATTTCGACATGGACAACACCGTTCCCGGAGTGTCAGAATGGCAAGGTATCATGATGAAGGAATTAAAAAACTCGCATTTACAGCCTGAGGATTCTGTCCGAAAAATCCGCAGACTATGGAGTCGTTATGACGACAATACGATTGAAAAAATGAAAGAAAATTCGCAGACCCGCTCACTCTCGAATGATGAATTGTGGGAATTACGAATGGTTATTGAGGATTCCATTACATCGTGGAACAGACAGGGGTTTGGAGTCCATGACCTCAGCTATAATTTTTTCGATACAGAACAAGAATATCAAGAGATGGTTGAAGGCGTACACTACGGAATGTACCCGGAATATATTGACAATTACCAAGATTTAGCTGTGATTGTATCGAAAAGCGTTATAATTTATTCCACCAAAGTGGACAATTTTGTTCTGTCAACATGGGATCAGGGGGCAGACTATAACAAATATTTTCCTTTTCAGACATATCAAAAAGCCCCTGCCGGATGGGGTCCTGTTGCAACAGCGCAAGTGATGAGGTATTATTGTCATCCTCAGCCTTACAATTGGGAAGATATGCCGTTGAATTATGCATCTGATGAAACAGCAAAATTGCTATTTGATATTGCTGAAAATTCATATGCCAAATATTCAGATTTGGAAACAACGACCAATTTTAATGGCACATCTAATGCGTTAAGCGTGTTTAGTTATACATTTAAACGAGGAACAGATGTTGACATAGAGGCAAACTGTTTAGCAAAAATGCCAATTATAACCAGAGGACAAGAGAAAAATGCAACAGCCGGACACGCTTGGGTAATTTCGGGTTATGATTATGAGCAGATTTGCAGCCAGTACGAAATTTGGGCTTTTACAGGCTACCGAAGTTTTGGAAAATGGAACACTTATCAACAAGATCATTACTCAACTGAATATCAATACATGAATTGGGGTTGGGGCGGTAGAAATAACGGTTTCTTCTATGCACCTTTTCCATACACAGAATTACGTGATTATATATATGACATAAAACCACTTAGATAATGAAACGCATATTTTTATTGCTGCTTGTAACAGTGACAGCATTGCCACTGACAGCGCAGGAAAACAAACTGTGGCGCGACTCATGGAACATCAACGCGCACTACGGCTTTGAAACTCAAAGCGACTACATGGACTTCAGCAGCGCGACAGTCAGCGGCGGCTACCGAAAATTTCTCTATTGGGGGCTGTTTGTCATGCCTGAGGTTTCGCTCCACTACCAATATTACGATGCGACACGAACAGCCAGAGTCGAAGGAGGAAGCCCATCACGCGTAGACTGTACGATTGACCGCTACGGTCTGGGCTTGGATGCAATGCTCGGCGTTAGGATACCCATAGCCGAAAAAGTAGGCATCGACCTAATGACAGGTCCCTATATCGGCTATTCGCCCATCAAGACTGAAAGCTGGTATCTGGACAAGGAAAGCCTGCGCGATTTCGAATTCCGCTGGCGGTTCGGCATCGGAGTTTCCGTGCTCGACAAAGTTTCAGTGTCGGCCTACTACGACCTTGTCAGCGACAAGCTCCGCAAAGACGATGAAACGACCGCCCGTAGCGACATCTTCTCCATTGGAATCGGTTATACATTCTAATCTCAAACGAGTTTCATAAAATTTAACAGCGTCCGGACGCACGGAGAGGCGGCGGACGCTGATTTTTATGTTTCGCATATCGTTTTTTTATGCTACTTTTGTCGCAGAAACTACAACAACCAAAACGACTTAAAAATGGAACACATTTCACAAAGAATCCAGGCGCTTTCTCCATCGGCAACATTGGCGATGTCGCAGAAAAGCAATGAGTTGAAGGCACAAGGTGTCGATGTTATCAACATGTCGGTAGGTGAACCTGATTTCAACACTCCCGAACATATCAAAGAAGCCGCCAAGAAGGCTATCGACGACAACTTCACATTCTACACCCCGGTTCCGGGCTACATGTCGCTGCGCAAGGCTATCGCCGCAAAGATGAAAAATGAAAACAACATCGAATTTGCTCCGGAGCAAATCGTTGTTTCCAACGGTGCCAAGCAGTCTTTGTGTAATGTAATCCTTGCCACTATCAACCCGGGCGACGAAGTGATTATCCCGACTCCGGCATGGGTAAGCTACGTGGAAATGGTGAAACTGGCAGAAGGTGTAACCGTTACTGTTCCGGCAGGAGTTGAACAGAACTTCAAAATCACTCCGGCACAGCTCGAAGCTGCCATCACTCCGAAAACGCGCATGCTCCTTCTCTGCTCTCCGTCGAACCCGACCGGTAGCGTATATTCGCGCGAAGAGCTGAAAGGCCTGACTGACGTTTTGGCAAAATATCCGGAAATTCTTGTTCTCTCGGACGAAATCTACGAACACATCAACTTCACCGGCTCATTCGCTTCCATCTCTGAATTTGAAGCAGTGAAAGACCGCACGATTATCGTAAACGGTGTGTCGAAAGCATACGCAATGACCGGCTGGCGTATCGGTTTCATCGCTGCTCCGCTGTGGGTAGCCAAGGCTGCCAACAAGTTGCAGGGACAATATACATCCAACCCGTCGTCTATCGCACAGAAGGCTGCTGAAGCTGCTTATCTGGGTCCGCAGGACTGCATCGAGGAAATGCGCAAGGCATTCGAACGCCGCCGTGACCTCATCGTCGGTCTGCTGAAAGAAATTCCGGGCTTGCGTATCAACCATCCGGAAGGTGCCTTCTATATCTTCCCGGAAGTTTCAGCTTACTTCGGCAAGAAATACGGCGACCGCGAAATCAAGGATGCCAACGACGTGGCCATGTACCTGCTTGAGGAAGCTCACGTGGCAACCGTAAACGGCGACGCATTCTGCGCTCCGGGCTATATCCGTCTGAGCTACGCTACAAGCGACGACAATATCCGCGAAGCTTGCCGCCGTATCGCTGAAGCATTGGCAAAATTGAAATAATCGGAATCGGGCCTGCCCGAACCTGAAAATACAGAAACAAGAATCTCACCTTTACAGAACATCTGTCGGGGTGAGATTTTTTTGAATAAAAAATAGTACCGCAGTGTAGTTTTTCCGTAGTCCGAGCGTCTAACGGGTAAAAACTGACAAGAAAATGGAGACATTGGAAAAAGATTTCGCGAACATCGTCCGAAAACATAAGAGCACCATCTACACGGTCTGCTATATGTTTTCGCAGGACAACGACGAAGTGGAGGATCTGTTTCAGGAAACGCTGATCAACCTTTGGAAAGGGTTTGCACAGTTCCGCGGCGACAGTTCTCCCGCTACCTGGATATGGAAAGTAAGTCTGAACACGTGCATTTCCTTCGACCGCAAGAAGCGACGGCGGGGTGAATCGGTGCCGCTGTCCATGAGCATCAACCTCTTTGAAGACGACGACAACGACAGCCGGCAAATCGAAATGCTGCGCAAACGCATCAACCAACTCGGCCCGTTTGACCGTGCCATCGTGCTGCTCTGGCTCGAAAATCTCAGCTATGAGGAAATCGGGGAGATTGTCGGCATCACGGCGAAAAATGTTTCCGTGCGACTTGTCAGAATCAGAGAACAACTCAAGAAAATGTCCACCTCTAAACAATAACGGCTATGGAAGAAAATGCTCTATACGAAATTGAAGGAATGAAGCAGCAGATTGCATTGCTGAAAAAGAAACTGGAATCGCAGACAATTGTCAGCGAGCAGATGCTGGACAAGGCCATCCGCACCAACCTGTCGAAGCTGAACCGTCGGGCATGGTTTACTGGAATTGTAGGAGCAGTGGCTATACCTTACTGCTGGTACGTATTTTTCAGAATGAACCTGTCGACGGCCTTCTGCGTTGCCACTGCCGTTTTTCTCCTCGTCTGCATTGTCGCCACATGGATACAGTATCGCGGACTTTCAGCGGCCAACCTCATGCAGCAGGATTTGCTCACTGTAGCGACAAAAATGCAACGACTCCGCAAACAGCACCTCGACTGGCTGAAATTTTCCATTCCCACGCTGGTTGCATGGCTGGCATGGTTCTGCATCGAAATCTACACTTCGATTCCCGAGGAACACGTCCGACCTGTCATAATAGGAGCCACAGTCGGAGCAATCGTGGGAAGCATCTGTGGCATCTGCTTCCTGTGTGCTTCGCTGAAAACCATCCGTGAAACTCTCCGGCAAATCGACGACCTCCGGCAAGTACAGTCGGAATAACCCAAACCGAACAAACAAAACGCCTCTCTCGCTCCGGCAAGGACAAGAGGGGCGTTTGTTCTGCCAGGGTAGTAATTATTTTTTATTTCGTTAGGAAAATACATATTGTATAAATCACACATTCTTCCGAGGTACCTGCACGGCTAAAAATCGGCGGAAAAACCACTCAAAAAACGGCTTCACCAGAAGCCCGCTGACGGCATTTCGCCCCACGGGGCGATGTGGAATTCATATTTTTGGAAAACGCCGTCAAAACGGCTAAAAACGATATTCTCGCCGATGCAATTTTTCAAAATGCCGTTTTTTGCAATTTTGAACAATTTTGGCAGATTTTCTTCCCGATATATTTTTAACACCGCTGTTAATTCCAATGGAAAACATCTGCTGCAAAAAATTTCCACTCTGTTCCGTGGCGTCAGAGTTTGAATAGAAACAAAAAAACGGGAGCTCCACAAAGAACTCCCGTCGGCAGGTCCGAACCATCCGGACCGTATGGGTTTAGAAATATTTCGTTTCGCTTCCGAGAATATCGCTGAGGATATAGTTAGCGGCACGCGATGTTCCGATACGGAAATAGTCGTTGTTCAACCAAGCCTCGCCGAGGATTTCCTTCACGAGCGTGTAATACTTCACAGCATCGGCTGTCGACGATACGCCGCCGGAAACTTTAAAGCCGACCATGTTGCCGGTCTTTTCATAATATTCCTTGATGCACTGGCTCATTACATAAGCTGCCTCAAGCGTTGCACCCGGATATACCTTTCCGGTTGAAGTCTTGATGAAGTCGGCACCTGAATACATGGCGAGCAAGGAAGCCTTCTTGATGTCGGCAGCTGTCTTGAGCGCACCTGTTTCGAGAATCACTTTCAGACGGGCATTGCGGGCAGCATGCTTCAGCTCTGCAATCTCGTCGGTCAGTTCTTCATAGTTGTTGCTATAGAACAGACCCAGATTCAAAACGATGTCCACCTCGTTTGCACCGTCGGCTACTGCCAACGCCGTTTCAGCGGTTTTCACTTCCAGGAATGTCTGGGAAGAAGGGAAACTTCCGGCTACGACTGCCGTGTCGACACCCGACACTTCAAGGCCGCCGCTGACCACGATTGCAAAATTAGGATATACGCAAACGGCTGCCACGTTTTTCAATTCGGGATAGTCGGTTTCAAAAGCATTGACGCGTTCCACCATCTTGCCAATCGATTCTACCGTGTCTGTTGAATTGAGCGCAGTGAGGTCAATGCAGTTGAAAAGCAATTTGTACACATCCTTCGTATTGTTTTCGTCGAAATGCTTCGACAGGATTTCTTCAATGTCTTTAGTTACAAAAGCATCGTCTTCCGTCACTTTGCTTTCTACAAGCACTTGCTTGTATTTGTTCGGCACTTGTTCTTCCATAGATAGTATTTTTATTTTAGTTTGTCGTTATTCTTGTGTCGTTCCTTGTCGCGGTCTGTCTTCTTGCGGAGATTCTTTTCAAAGGCCTCCGTAAGATTCACGCCCGTCTGATTGGCTATGCAAATCAGCACCCACATCACATCGGCAAGCTCGTCGGCAAGCGCATCGCCGTTCTCCCCTTTCTTGAACGACTGCTCGCCGTAGCGACGCGACATGATGCGTGCCACCTCCCCTACTTCCTCCGTGAGGATAGCCATATTTGTCAGCTCGTTGAAATAGCGCACGCCGTAAGTGCGAATCCATTCGTCAACCCGTTGCTGGGCCTCTTCTATCGTGATTGCCATCGCCGTTATTCTTTGAGTTTGGAATCTATGATAATCGTCACCGGACCGTCGTTGATGAGCGCCACCTTCATGTCAGCACCGAACTCACCCTCTCCTGCCGGCTTCTGCAAAGAGCGGTTAAGACTGTCGATGAACAGACGGTACAACGGTATGGCCACTTCCGGACGCGCCGCACGGATATACGACGGACGGTTGCCCTTGCGAGTTGAAGCATGAAGCGTAAACTGGCTTACGACCAGAATCTCGCCACCGACGTCAAGAACGGAGCGGTTCATCACGCCATTTTCATCATCGAAAATACGCAGGTTCAAAACCTTTTTCACCAGCCATTCCACATCGTCGGCAGTATCCTCATGTTCTACCCCGACAAGAATCATCATACCGCATCCGATGGCGGATTTCACAACGCCGTCGATTGTTACCGACGCTTCCTTCGTTCTTTGTATTACAAGTCTCATTCTTTCTGATTAAAACTAAATGCCCCGGCTGCACAGCCCGAAAGCACACCCATTGGAAACGAACCGCACAACCCGACCGCTCTCCATTCCGACAATGCCAGGAGCTAAGTCCGCATCCTAAGTTTACAAATTTACTAATAATAACCGCCAAAACCAAATTATTGCCCATCATTATTTTTCAACGCAGCACAAACTGCCACCGGCTCACGTCCAACGACGCGAACCACATAGACAAGTGCCCAATACTTCAACTAAAAAGCAAACAAATATCCCAAACGCACTTCGATAGCGGGGTCTATATCTATACCAACAAGAGTGCTGCCTGAATATGTTTCCAAATGTTGACGTAACGGACGCCAAGCGACACCAACCATAAAACGGGAAAATAACATTTGCGCATTGATTTTAACGGTAAAATCGCCAATTCGTGCATTTTGAGCAGTCGTAGAAGACAAGCCTCCTCCGGAGAAAGAATAGCCCAAAAAACAATTAATCAGCAACCCAACCAAAGGCTCATCATAAAACGGCAGCATGATAGACGGGCCACCATATAAATCAAACACACACTTATAACTTTTCTGTTTCGACCACTCAAATCCGTCAATGTTGATAACCCGTAAATCGGTTGCAAATCCTATACCAATCCAACCTTCCCAATCTTCCACCTCAGCATCACCGTCAAACGGAGCACGGAATCCTATTTCAAAATCCGGATTAAATGATGTAACGGAAGATTTCTCCCCTTGCACCGCTTTTTGAGAAACAGCATCCCCAAAATTCAACCAACCAAACTGCGCAGAAACACTACATGGCTTGATAAAAGCCAATACGATAATCACCAAAAATAATCTACTTTTCATTTCCCTATCTTTTTATGTTTTTAAAAAGAATCCCCGAATTTCTGCGGGTCATTTTCGCAAAATTCAGGGATTCATTAATTGTGTATTTAATATTCAAAACGATGGACGGCGCAAACACTGAAATAATCCTTTTTATAAAAATAATCATCTGCTCCCATACCACAGGCTAAGATATACGAAGTTTCAGTTGAAGACCAACCAAAAGGCTTACCCTTAAAAAACTCTTCAACCGCAGGGAGATACCATCCTGTCACACTTTCTGCATTCAAGGCATCGACCGCGGCAAACGCCGGATAATTTGTTTGCCAATTCGGTTGGCTTTTAACAATCTCCATATTGACTCTTCCATCTGTCTTATCAGTAGCCCCAAGGAAGACTTGTTCTATAGACCATGGATAAGTTTCTTTTAACTGCTTATATAACCAACCGATACCTTCCTCCATTTTGTAGACAGTTCCTTCTACTCCATTTTCACTATAAGTGTCATTCACAGCATATTTACTTTGACGCACTTCGATACGGTCAGGATAGCCACTGAAAGTAACGTAGCCCACACGGTTTTCCGCCGCTTCGGTCACACGAATCGTCAAGACATTGCGACCCGTACCCGTCAATGTTGCCGACAGCCAGTTTTCCGAACACTGAATGTCGGAGGCAGTCAATGCGTCAGGCACATTCACCGCAATGGAAAGGCTCTGCTGCGGCCTTTCGAAATAGATTTTGCGCTGTTCCAGATACAACCCTGTACCGAATTGAAACACTTCGACGGAAGCGATTTCATTTTTGTCAAAATCCAGCACTTTGATTTCCGCCTCTCTAACATTATTCCCGGTATTTGCATCCACTGTCAACACCAAACTTTTTTCATCATAAGAAAGCGCAGGTCGACACCATTTCTCAGTACTTGTCACGGACAAGTTGTCAAACGAGTCCAAATCAGTGGAAATTGAAATACGCCTCTCCCCTGCTTCTTTTTTCAATTGAACCGAATTTTCGGATATACCTAATACAAACGAACCTTGTTCTACATAAAACAAATCCGACACAACAAACGAAGGAGTGGATACGGAAAGGGAAATCCGATTTCTTTTGATTCTCCTATCATAATTTGCTGGCGCTGTTATAACGATATCGTAGTAAAATAACGATTCTGCTCGAGTAAGTTCTTCTTCCTTTGCCTGTCTGTCACCAATAAATCGTAAACGTGAAGGCTGTCCGGAAGGCTTGAGCGAAGGTTCAACTTTAACATCAAACACACCGTTAGCGTCCGCCTGCAATGTCGAACCTATATTAGAAACAATAGCAACCCTTTTCTTGTCTCCAACAGGATTTAATTGCAGAGATCCAGATATCGGTTCAATCAAAGAGACATACGGACCGAATGTTCTGTTCACCTGTATCGTCGAAGTTTTACCACCCAGTGTTTTTAGGGTAACGGTCGCTTCCGTTGACTCTTTTTCACCGGATTCATCAACACGGATGTACACGGCATCCGAGAGGAACGAATGCTTCCCTGTTGATGCCTTTTCCACATGAACCCACGGTTCGGATGTTTCAATCGTATACGGTATAATTTCCGTGTTCTGGAAGTTCACTGTTGCGGAATTTTCAGCATCAAGCGTAACGGATGTTTGGCTCAATTTCAGTTCTTCATCATGGCCGGCAAACGGTGCCTGATATTTGAGTTTGTAACCGATTACTCCTCCCGTAGTTCCCACAAGTTCTGCCTCCACATAGATTCGGAAAAACGACCCCATGGAATAAGCTACATAGCCGTTGCCGGGGACTACGGCAACAGTAGTAGCCCACCCTGTTTTGGGGATTGACGTAATGTTTCCCAATCCCCGCATTTGGCCCAACGAAACAAAATAAGCGCCGGAGAAATTATAGGCAGCATCTATTCGAATAGTTTCTATTCCGGTCGCAGCATCATAGCGGGCAGAAACTTCAATTGTACCTTCGGGATCCGGCACCAGTTTGTCGGGATTTTCACCGGGATCAGAGTTCTTTTCACCACACGCCGCAAATGCCAACAGCATCAACGGCAACATCAAATAGTAGATAAAGTTTTTCATATTGTAAAGAGTAATTATGTCAAATTCCCATCAGACGGAAACCGGAATCAGCAAAGTAAAAAAACGCTTTCATACCAATCAAAACATTGCCGAAACAGCAGTTCCGTATACACTGACAAATATAAAATCCACTATAAGAATGTTGAAATTTCAGGCGTGATTAAAGACAACATTTCCGTGATAAATTTCAACACTTCCGTCAAAAAAATCCTTCTGTTTATTTTGATAAGACACACAAATCCACTAACTTTGTAGGTGATGGGGAGAAATCCGTCAATTGACAGCTACAAAATTTCCTTCAAACTGGAATCTGGTAAATTCTAACTGACACAAGGAACTGCGAAGCTGCCTGTATCGTCGTATGATCTTCTCAAATCATACCCTTCAGGTGTGGAACAATGTGTTTATTGTGTTAGGGCAGTTACCAGGGCCTCAGTTTGATAAACTCTGTATCCACACTTTTTTCATATGGGAACACAAGCTAAAAACACACTGCACATCGGCAGTCTGATTGAAAGTAAAATCAGGCAAAGAGGCATGACCTACGCCGAATTCGCACGCAGGCTGAACTGCAATCGGACAACAGTCTACAACATTGTGCGCAGCAGCAGTATCGACACTGAACGATTAAGGAAAATCTCTCAAATTCTGGGTTACGATTTCATTCGGGAAATGCAGCGTCCCGAAGAAGAGGAATGCGTAGAATTCGACCTTCCCGAAGACATGATAAAGCAGCTTCGGGAAAAGAACATCCAACGAATCACGATACGTATATCCTCAAATCCGGCAGTCCATACGAACGACAAAAAGACGTTTTGACGGCCACATCCACGCCTAAAAAACGCACTTAGTTCTCCGCATTTTTCAACGCGGCGCAGATGGTTTTGGCCTTGGTCGGACCGACTACGGCTGCCACTTCTTCTTCACTGGCTTCGCGCAAGCGCTTCAGACTTTTGAAATGGGTCAGCAAGGCGGTGCGGGTCTTCTCCCCTACCCCTTTGATGGCATCGAGGGCGGAAACCGTCTGCCCCTTGCTCCGTCGGTTGCGGTGATGGGTAATGCCAAAACGGTGGGCCTCGTCACGCAGGTGCTGGATAACCCGAAGTGACTCGGAATTCTTGTCGATATAAAGCGGCACACTGTCGCCCGGGAAATAGATTTCCTCCAACCGTTTTGCAATGCCGACAAGGGCCACTTTTCCACGGATGCCCAGTCGGTCGAAGGCTTCGACAGCCGAACTCAACTGTCCTTTACCGCCATCGACAACCACCAACTGAGGTAACGGCTGACCCTCTTCTATCAGCCGGCTGTAACGGCGCGTGAGCACCTCAATCATGGAGGCAAAGTCGTTCGGTCCTTCCACCGTCTTGATGTTGAAATGACGGTAATCGCGCTTCGAAGGCTTGCCGTTCTTGAACACCACACACGAAGCGACGGGATTTGTTCCCTGAATATTCGAGTTATCGAAACACTCAATATGCCGCGGCAGTTCCGACAAACGGAAATCTTTCTGCATGCGCGTGAGCAGTCGTGTGACGCGCTGTTCGGGGTTCAGTTTCTCGGCATTTTTCAGCTTATCGAGCTTAAACTGGCGGGCATTCTGCAAGGAAATGTCAAGCAATTTTTTGTTGTCGCCACGCTGCGGTACGACAAACGTATATTTGTCCGTTTCATAGTCCGGAACAAACGGCACAATCACCTCCTTCGTGTCGTTATGAAACTGCGATTTCGCCTCGGCAATGGCATAGGAAAGCAACTGTTCGGGCGTTTCATCGAGCCGTTTCCGGAAATCGAAAGTGACACACTGCACCACCGAACCGTTGCGGACGTGCATATAATTGATATACACGCAATCGTCGTCAGGCTCGTAGGAAAACACATCGACATTCGTAATACGGCTGCTGACAAGCACGGATTTTGCCTTGTATTTCTCTACCAACAGATATTTTGTCTTCAATTCGTTTGCCTCCTCAAAGCGCATTTCACCGGCAAGACGCGTCATTTCGTTCATCAGGAAATCGGAAATCTGCTGTGTGTCGCCATTGAGAATCTGTTTGATTTGCGAGATATAGACACCATAATCCTCCGGTGAAATCAACCCCTCGCAACAGCCCTTACAGTTGTGGATATGATATTCAAGGCAGACCTTCACCCTACTCTTTTCCACTGATTCGGCCGTCAACGGGAAACGGCACGTGCGCACCGGATAGAGTTCCTTGATGAGCGAAAGCATGGTCCGCGCCACGGTCACATTGGCATACGGCCCGTAATATTTTCCGCCCTTTGCCGTCACGTTTCGCGTCAAGAACACACGCGGATAAAGCTCGTTTGTCACACAAATCCAGGGATAGGATTTGTCGTCCTTCAACAGGATATTGTAGCGCGGCTGATACTCCTTGATAAGGCTGTTTTCAAGATGCAGCGCATCCTCCTCACTGCCTACAACAATGTAGCGCAGGTCGCAGATATTCTTCACCAGCACATTGGTTTTCACCGAATCGTGGACACGGTTAAAGTAGGACGATACGCGCCGTTTGAGCCGCTTCGCCTTTCCGACATATATCACCGTCCCGTTCTTGTCGTAGTAAAGATAGCACCCCGGGGAATCGGGAAGCATGCTGATTTTTTCTTTCAAAGCATCATTTTCGCTCATTGCAAAACCATCATTAATTAGACAAAAACAGGAACACACTTCCGCATGTCCCTGCAAAGCATCATATATTTTTCAGTTACGAATCCGCGCCTGATTTTAATAAACAATCAGCGAATCCACATCCACTTCAGCCGGGAATGCGGCACGACCGTTAAGGAATTCAAGCTCTACGATAAAGCTGATATAGATTTTCTTCGGGTTCATGCTTTTCACCAGTTCGTAGGCAGCCGCCATTGTTCCGCCGGTTGCCAGCAAGTCGTCGTGAAGCACTACTACATCATCTTCCGTAATGGCATCGCGGTGAATCTCGATAGTATCTGTTCCGTATTCTTTTGAATAGGATTTCTTCAATGTGTCAGCAGGCAGTTTACCAGGCTTGCGAACAGGAACAAATCCGGCGTTCAATTCATAAGCCAGCACAGAACCGCCGATAAAACCACGCGACTCAATACCCACCACTTTCGTCACATCGAGGTTTTCATAACGAGCCTTCAATGCCTCGCTAATGGCGCGCATTGCTTCCGGGTTCTTGAATGCCGTTGTCAGGTCCTTGAACACGATACCTTTTTGAGGGAAATCCACGATATCGCGAATCACGTTTTTCACTTCTTCAATTTTCATACTTTTCTATTTATCTTGTTTATATTTCGATGTTTAAAAATGTTCCACGTGGAACATCGTCTTTTCGGTTATCTGCCCAAGAGCAGAAGAAGGATATTAATATCACTCGGCGAAATGCCCGGAATGCGCGCAGCCTGTGCCACCGTTTCCGGATCAATCTTCGTAAGTTTCTGGCGGGCCTCCGTTGAAATGGCGTTTACTTCCATGTAATTGATTTTTCCACGGAGCTTCACATTTTCAAGGCGGGAAATCTTTTCAGCAATCAGACGCTCACGGTCGATATAGCCTTGATATTTTATCAGAATTTCGGCAGCCTCCACAATTTCTTCGCGGCGCGCTTCCTCTATCTTTTCTATTTCTTCTTTCAAGTGCGGAATCTGTTCGGCAAGCATCGCAATGTTCAACTGCGGACGAAGAATCAAGTCATACAGACGCTGCGACTGCTTCAGCGGCGACAATCCCAACGACTCCAGATAGCCGTTGATTTTGGCAGCCTTCACGGAAAATGCACGCGTAAATTCCACCAATGCGTCGCGCTGTTCACGCTTCCTCACCATAAGGTCGTAGCGTTCCTGCGAAGCCAATCCGAGTTCATAGCCTCGAGGAGTAAGACGCATATCGGCATCGTCCTGACGGAGCAAAATACGGTATTCGGCACGCGAAGTGAACATACGGTACGGCTCGTCGACACCTTTCGTTACAAGGTCGTCAATCAGCACACCGATATAGGCTTCGTCACGGCCAAGCACAAACGGTTCCTTTCCGGCCACACGCTGATGAGCATTGATACCGGCAATAAGCCCCTGCCCTGCCGCTTCCTCATACCCGGTCGTTCCGTTCACCTGTCCGGCAAAGAACAGCCCTTCGATGAGCTTCGTTTCAAGCGTATGGCGAAGCTGTGTCGGGTCGAAAAAGTCATATTCGATGGCATAGCCGGGACGATAGATTTGCGCCTCTGAGAGCGCAGGAATCTTCGACAGCGCATCAATCTGCACGTTCAAAGGAAGAGACGACGAGAAGCCGTTTAAATAGTATTCCTGAGTGGTTTCGCCTTCGGGTTCAAGGAACAGCTGGTGCATGTCCTTGTCGGCGAAAGTTACGATTTTCGTTTCAATGCTCGGGCAATAGCGCGGACCTATGCTCTGAATCTGTCCGTTGTAGAGCGGAGAATCGGGCAAGCCTTCGCGCAACACTTCGTGCACTTCCGGGCTGGTATATACAATCCAACACGGGCGTTGCTTGAGCGTACGCGACACCGTAGGCAGGTAGGAAAACTTATGGAAATCGTTCTCCCCATCCTGACGGGTAGCGAGTTCAAACTTGATGGTACGGCCGTCAATACGCACCGGCGTACCGGTTTTCATACGGTCGGTAGCAAAGCCGAGTTCTTTCAGTTGTTCTGTAATACCATGGGAAGCCGGTTCGGAAATACGTCCTCCGGCAAGCTGTACGCGTCCGATGTGCATCAGTCCGTTCAAGAACGTACCGGCAGTAAGCACAACCGCCTTAGCCTTGAATGTCACGCCAAGCGCAGTCTTTACGCCTGCCACCTTGCCGTCCTCAATCACCAGTTCCGTTGCAGAATCCTGCCACATATACAGGCGGTCGGTATTTTCGATAGTCGTTCTCCAGTTTTCAATAAACTTGATGCGGTCGCTCTGCGCACGCGGGCTCCACATGGCCGGACCTTTCGAACGGTTCAGCATGCGGAACTGAATGGCCGACTTGTCGGTAACAATGCCCATTTGTCCGCCAAGCGCATCTATCTCCCTAACTATCTGACCTTTAGCAATCCCACCAACAGCCGGATTACAACTCATCTGCGCTATCTTGTTCATATCCATTGTGATAAGCAATGTTTCCGAGCCCAAGTTAGCGGACGCACACGCAGCTTCACAACCGGCGTGACCTGCGCCAATTACAATTACATCGTATTCAAATTTCATCGTTCTGAATTTTGAAGTTGAGACAATAAGGCAAGGGATTCGTTTTCGTGACGCTCCATGATTTCGCGTTCGCCTTCACCCTTGTCATTTACGCCGCAAAGATGCAGGATGCCGTGAATCACGACACGATAGAACTCCGTTTCATAGTCGCTTCCCACCATTTCAGCGTTGCTCGCAACGGTATCGAGCGAAATGAACATATCTCCGGAAATCCGCCGCGGACGGCTGTAGTCGAAAGTTATTATATCCGTAAAATAATCGTGATTCAGATACTGACGGTTCACTTCAAGAATCTTCTCGTCGTTGCAAAATATATAAGTGATGTCGCCCAGAGATTTTCCAAAACCACCGGCGACCGCCTCAATCCAACGACGCATCAACTGCTCGTCGAGGCAAGGTAACTCAACCCCTTCGGATAAAAAAGTCAATTCTGCCATTATCAATAAGAAACGACTACAAAGTTAGCAATTTTACTTGAAAAATGAAAACAGAAAAAGGCGTCCTTTTCAGAACGCCTTGCATATTTTGAACCACTCCCCCACTCTATCCGAAGAAGAAGTAGGCAACTGCTATTCCGGTTATCGAACCCACCACATCGGCAAGAAGGGCAAACGGAACGGCATAGCGCGTATTGCGCACGCCCACACTGCCGAAATAAACGGCAAGGATATAGAAAGTGGTATCGGTACTTCCCTGAATACATCCAGCCACACGAGCCACGAACGAGTCGACTCCGTAAGTATTGATGACATCGACCATCATGCCGCGGCTGCCCGTACCGCTCAGCGGCTTCATCAAGGCCGTAGGCAACGCTTCCACCCAATCGGCATTGAAGCCGAGCCAGTGGACAAACGAAGTAACGGCTCCCGTAATCACATCCATCGCTCCTGAAGCGCGGAACATGCCGATGGCGACCAAGATAGCCACCAGATAAGGGATAATCATCACAGCGGTCTTAAAACCGTCCTTAGCGCCTTCTATGAAGCTCTCGTAGAGGTTGATTTTCTTCCGGCAACCGGCAAGGATAAAGCCGATGATCACACTGAAAAGAATCAAGTTGGCGATAAAGGAACTTTGGCGCTGCATTTCTTCAGCAGTTAGCGTGGAGAAATACCAGACAATACCCGCCACAAAAAGCGAGATGCCGCCCAGCCAGGCAAGAATCACCTTATCGAGCATATTGATGCGCTGCTTGATGCAAAGGGCGATGATGCCCACAAGCGTAGCGATAAACGTAGCAATCAGAATCGGAACAAAAACATCGGTCGGATTGGCAGCCCCACAGCTGGCACGGTAGGTCATGATGCCGATAGGTATCAGCACAAGCCCGGAAGCGTTCAGAATCAGGAACATGAGCATCGCATCAGTTGCGGTGTCCTTTTTCGGATTCAGTTCCTGCATGTGCTGCATCGCCTTCAATCCAAGAGGCGTAGCGGCATTGTCGAGGCCGAGCATATTGGCCGACACATTCATGAAGACAGCTCCCATTGCCGGATGGTTGCGCGGTATGCCCGGGAAAAGCCGGGAAAACAACGGACTCACCAGACGACCGAAAAACGGAATCACTCCCCCATTCTCACCAATCTTCATTATTCCCATCCAAAGCGACAACACCCCGGTCAAGCCCAATGAAAGTTCGAAAGCCGTTTTGGCGGAATCGAACGAGGATGTCATTATTGTCGCCCAAATGTCGATGTTTCCGTTGAACACCGTTTCACCCACTGCAAAAACGAAAGCCAACAGAAAAAAAGCAATCCAAATATAATTTAATACCATTCTTACGATTTTTATAAAAGGTGCACTGTTTTCCAAACAAAACACCGTTAAAAAACAATCAATGGCTACAAAATTAGAAAAAATCTGCCGTTAAGAGGTGACTTTTAAGCATTTATTACATTTCGAATTTTTCTGGATTTTTTGAGAAAACCGTAAAATCAACCATAAGCACAACAAAATCAACAAGTTAAATAAATTTCAACGCTTTGAGAATTAAAAATTCAAAACGAATCCGAAAAACTGTCGGGAATTTGCGAAAGAAAAAACAAAAAAATTTTACCTTAGTGCAACTTTTTGTCAAACCATCACGTCTAATGCATAAAACTAAAAAACGCAAAACAATGAAAACACTTTCCCTCCTTTCAGCTGCAGCACTTGCTCTGTGCTCCTGTTCATTCAATCCTGCGGCAACTATTTCCACAGGAAAAGACAGCAACGGCAACATCACCACCGTTGAAGCGTCCAACGAGACTTCCGTAAGAAAAGAGCAAACCGAAAAATTCAACAAGATAAAAATCGACGGAGTGTTCGATTGTGTCTACACCCAAAATTCCAACAACGAATACACCGTTACCATCAACGGCCCTAAAAACATTGTTGAGCTCTATGAAGTAAAAGTCAGAAACGGCCAACTCTACATCGACCTGAAGAGAGGCTACCGCATTAAAAAGATGAAAACCGACGACATTCTTGTGGAAATCACGTCACCGGAGCTGAACAAACTTTCAAATGAAGGCGTTGGCAAAGTGACTGTCGAAAATCTGACAACAGGCGATTTCGAATTTGACTCAGACGGAGTCGGCTCAACCCTCTTCACAAACATTACTGCCAAGAACATTGAAATGGATGCAACCGGTGTCGGCTCGACAAACATCGCCAACCTCAAAGCTCAGACCGTAGACCTGACAAATTCCGGTGTCGGAAACGTGGATATCCATCTGGATGCCGACAATGTGGTGTTCGAAAACTCCGGTGTCGGAAAAATATCCGCTTCAGGTAAAGCAAAAACAGCCGATATGGAAAACAGCGGCGTTGGCAGCATCGAGGCCTCAGGACTTACCTGCGAAACAATAAAGGCAGAAAACGGCGGTGTGGGAAGCATCAAAGCCTACGTTACCAAATATGCAGAATATAAGAATTCCGGCGTGGGCAACGTTGACATCAAAGGCAACGGACAAATTGTAAAAAAATAATTCCGGCCAGCCGAACCAAAAAGGTGCAACAATTGTTTAATGAATAAAACGAATAATAACACTTTAATTTCTAAATTATATGGACAAGTATATTTGCACCGTGTGTCAGTGGGTTTACGACCCCGAAGTAGGAGATCCGGAAGGCGGAATCGCTCCGGGAACAGCGTTTGAAGACATTCCAGACGACTGGGTATGCCCGTTGTGCGGTGTCGGCAAAGACGACTTCGAAAAAGTAGAAGACTAATACAACAATTTATTTACAGAGTAATCGATTGGAGGAATTGAAGCGATTGACGCCCTACTCCTCCAATCGATTTATTTTTGCCCGTCGGGCAACACGCAAACCTTGCATCCAATGAAAACGACTCTTTTAATTTCCTTTTTGCTTGCGTTAAGCCTGCATACATACGGACAAAATGCAGCAACAGACTCCATGCCCCAGAAGAAATACGTTGAAATTTCGGCACGCAACATTTCTTTCGACGCCGTAGGAAGCTATCCGCAGGAACTGTTGAAAGTCATTTGCGACGAGGACACCATAAAAACAGTACTCATCAGTACGTTCAACGAATATGACGAACCCTTCAGAGCGTCAAGAATGAAAACTGCCCCCTATAAGCCCGACCGCAAATACACGCCGGAAATCAATCGCTTCACCGAACCGACAGAGTATGTAAACAGCGAATTTGAAACAACCGCGGCCATCGCCGACACAATATTTGACGGCACAGAGCGCAGCTGTCTCGACGTTATTAACAAGGCACTCGCATTTTCCCGCCGAGTCAAGTTCGACTCCCAACTTGCCGAACAGCTTGACGCCGGGAAGTCGCTGACCGTGCCCTCCGACACCGTGGTCAAAACCATGACAGGCACGTGTTCCGAAGCCACTAACGTGTTTCTGGCACTTGTACGCCACATGAACATCCCCGCAAGAATGGTTGTAGGCTTTTGGGCCATCCCCGACACAGAGAAATCCGGGTCGCACGCCTGGGCAGAATGCTACGTGGAAGGTGTCGGCTGGTGGGCAGTCGACCCACAAAACGGCTATCCGGCAATGCCCTTTTATGCCTACAAACTTTTCACCGGAGCCGATTTCAAAGACTGCCAAATCCATACACTGCCCGGCATGTATTTGCGCGGCGACAAATCAGTTCTGATTACCGTCAAATCCGATATCAACAACGATTAGCGTTACATCTATTATTATATGAAAACCTCCCAAGAATGGATTGCGGCACTGAAGCCGTACGAAAATGAAGAAAAGAAAAAAGTGCTTTCCCAATTTTTCAAAACGGGAAAAGGAGAATACGGCGAAGGCGACGTAATGGTCGGCATCTGCGTTCCCGACAACCGCCGTGTAGCCCGCACGGCTGCCCTGTCCAGCCTCACGGTCATCGAAGAAATGCTGTCGCATGAAGTCCACGAATACCGACTGTCAGCACTGCTCGCGCTCGTGGAACGCTATAAAAAAGCCGCCACAGCCAACAAGGAAGAAATTGTCCGCTTCTATTTGAACCACACGGCGAGCATCAACAACTGGGATTTGGTCGACTTAAGCGCACCCTACATTCTTGGAGCGGAAATGCTGAGAACGTCCGACACGGCTCCTGCCCTCCGGCTTGCCGAAAGCACCGACATGTGGCAACAGCGCATTGCCATCGTTTCGATGCTGACATTCATACGCGCCGGCCGCTTCGACACTCCCCTACAGATTGTCACCCAACTGCTCTACACTCCCCACGACCTGCTCCGAAAAGCCAATGGCTGGGTGCTCCGCGAACTGGGAAAAAAGGACGAAGCACTGCTCTGCCGATTCCTTGAACAGCATGCCGCCACCATGCCACGAACCACACTCCGCTATGCTATCGAGCGCCTTGACACGGCAAGAAAAAGACATTACATGACACTCAAAAACTGACGCCGTCGCGACAAACAAACGCCTTCAAAAAAATGGCAGAGCTATCTAATCTTTGTTAATCAACCTTTTATCACAATTAAATTTAAAGAAATTTTTCGGTTATCAGAACATAATTCAAAAAAAATATATACATTTGCAGAGCAAAAAGAGAGAGAGTCCCCTCCTACTGACAGAGAATGACAAAAATGTCAGACCGAAATTTGGCACTTTTTTTGCACTGAAAAGGTAAAAGGATATTTTTTAACAAACCCAATAATTTATACAGAAATGATTAAAGTAGGTATTAATGGTTTTGGCCGTATCGGACGTTTCGTTTTCCGTGCTGCTCAAACAAGAAATGACATTCAAATTGTAGGTATCAATGACCTTTGCCCAGTTGACTATTTGGCATACATGCTGAAATATGATACAATGCACGGCAAATTCGAAGGTACTATCGAAGCTGACGTTGAAAACAGCAAACTTATCGTTAACGGTAAAGAAATCCGCGTAACTGCAGAACGTAACCCAGCTGACTTGAAATGGAACGAAGTTGGTGCAGAATACGTTGTTGAATCAACTGGTCTTTTCTTGACAAAAGAAAAAGCTCAAGCTCACATCGAAGCTGGTGCTAAATATGTAGTTATGTCTGCTCCTTCTAAGGACGACACTCCTATGTTCGTTTGCGGTGTAA